>Ga0209164_1000216_pt1 | contig 179208 bp, 163 predicted proteins | sample MTBNYHSulfiMetaG_FD_187458 | JGI IMG/M metagenome (GOLD analysis project Ga0209164, IMG submission 187458) | Enrichment culture microbial communities from rom New York Harbor, USA that are MTBE-degrading - MTBE-NYH (New York Harbor Sulfidogenic)... | ecosystem: Environmental > Aquatic > Marine...
CTCTTCCGCGAGACGGCGCCGGGGACCTATCAGTACAACCTGCGGACTCGAGACCTCACTCCCGGCACTTGGCGAGTTCGTGTCGACCTTGGCAACGGCGCCTCCATCTACGCCGTGTTCTCGCTGCGGTGACGGGCGCCCCGAAGCGCACAAGGCTACACGGAGCGCGAGCATCCTGAACGGAAGCGCCGGGCCGGGTGAGAGACTGCCCGGCCCGGCGCCGCGATAGGTCACATGAGGGAAAGGCGATGTGCCAGGGGGACGACTTGAGAGAGGCCAGTCGGGACAGACCGACTGGCCCCGCAAGCGTTGACGGGTCTCGCATCTGACGTTGTCTCGGCACCAGCCGACGGCGGAGTTGGAGCACCGCCGCAGAAACCGGGCGTACAATGGGCGAGACGATCCGCACGCACCCCCTTACGAGGCATGGACGAACTGGTCTTCGCAGTCGAAGAGGCACCTGAAGGCGGCTACACGGCGCGCGCGTTGGGCGTCGGCATCTTCACCGAAGCCGACGATCTCGACGCCCTTGCAGAGCGGGTGCGTGACGCGGTCATCTGTCACTACGACGAAGTCGATCGTCCCAGCGTGGTCAGGCTTCACTACGTCCGGGACGAACTGATCGCCATATGAGGACTCCCCGAGGTGTCACATGCTGACGACCACGATAGCCACACTGAAGGCTTCACTCAGCCGCCTCCTCGCCGCCGTCAAGGCGGGAGAGGAGGTCGTCGTCACCGACCGCGGTACACCGGTGGCCCGCATCGTGCCCTATCAGTCCGCGGGGCGCCGCATGGATGATCTTGTCCGCGCCGGTCAGATCCGTCCGCCGGGGCAGACGCTGCAGACCGACTTCTGGGCGAGGGAGAAGCCCGCCGACCCTGAGGGTCGAATGCTCGCCGCGCTGCTCGAGGAGCGCGAGTCCGGGCGCTGACGCGCCCCAGGACGCTACGCGTCCTCCCCACCGCGTAGCGCAACGTCACCTCTCTCGCTCACCAACGTCACCCTCAGTCGCCTATGTCACCGGCGACTGACGCTGTCAGCCCGTCTACTCTGTTCGCACCGGATCGACGATCAAAGGGCGACGTGGAGGTCGCGTGCCACGTCTTGTCTTCGGTATGCACGCTGTACGGCGCATGTTCCAGCGACGTGTGTCGGTGGACGACGTCGTGCGCGTCCTCCGCAGCGGCGAGGACGTCCAGGTGAGCCCCGACAACAAGCCGTACCCCACGCGCGTCGTGTTAGGCTGGTCGGACAGGCGGCCTCTGCACGTCGTGATCGCCGACAACCTCGACCAGAACGAGACGATCGTCATCACGGTGTACGAGCCAGATTGCGAGTACTGGGACTCCAGCTTCCGGAGGAGACGATGATCTGCCCCATCTGCCGCAACGGGACGACCGAGCCGGGCACCACCACGGTCACGCTTGAGCGCGGCGACCTCACGTTCGTCGCCAAGCAGGTCCCGGCACACGTCTGCGACAACTGCGGCGAGGACTACGTGGACGAGCAGACCACACGACGCCTGATCGACCTCGCCGAAGAGGCTGCGGCCGCCGGCGTCACGGTCGACATCCGCACCTTCCACGCCGCCTGAGTCCACGGGAAGCAGCTGGCCCGCGCGCGCGGCCTTCGACCTGACCCTCGACGACCTCACTTTCGGATGAGGCGACCCGCGGGTGTTTCTCAAGCCCCCTCGCCACGCCGCCGATGCGTGAAGCACGACTGTCCCTGCACCACACGCACGTGAAGGGCGCGACGGATCGGAGTTGAGGGCGCATGAGCACCAGAGTGATCACCAGGCGCCAGTTCGTGAAGCGCGCGGGTGCTGCCGCGGCAGTGGTCGGCCTTTCCGAGCTGACGTTCGTCACCGCCGGCTGCGGTTCGAGCCAGAGAGAACCCAAGGCGACGAGCCAGAAAGAGCCCGAGGCGCTCGCGTTGCCGGGTCTGCACGATCACCATTCGCACACCTCCCTGTACATCGCCTTCTCCGACAGCGTCAGCTTCTGGGATGTCGCCGAGAAGGAGGAGGCGCTGGAGATCATCGCGGGTCAGCCCTCCGACGAGCTGACGCTGGTCCTGGGGTGGGACCGCAACGACTTCACGTTCACCGACGAAGAGCTGGCCGGCATGCCGCCGGTCATCATCGTGCACTACTCACTGCACAACCTGGTGATGAGCACGGCCGCGGAATCCATGGTCATGGAGTCGGACCCGGATATCGCCGCCAACTACAAAGACCCGGAGTGGTACGAGAAGAACATCGCCAGGATCCTCTCATTCCTGGGCAGCATCCCCGAGATGACGACCGACGCGGTCGAGAATCACCTTCGCGAGATCGAGAAGAGCGGGGTCGTGCATGTCGAGGACATGCTGCTCGTGAGCGAGGATGCGTTCCGGATCATCAGCGGGTGCCCCCTGGGGCGCAGGGTCGAGTTCTGGTCGAGCCCGGAGCTCTACGAGGAGCTCGCGCCGGACGTGCAGGAGAAGATGATCGGGATCAAGGTGTTCACCGATGGAGGCATCACGCCGAGGACGTCGGCGTTCCTGGAACACTACCCCGGTGAGACCGGCAAGGGACTGCTCTGCTACGAGGATGCGGCGTTGCTCGACCTGATGCGCACGGTCGCCGGACGGGACCAGGCGATGGCCCTGCACGCGGTCGGCGACCGCGCGGTGGCGCAGGTACTCAGACTGCTGAAGAAGCTCAAGTCGGAAGAGCTGTGGTTCCCCGAGGTCCGCATAGAGCATGCGCAGTTCATCGACTCCGGTCAGGCGCGCGGCGCGAAGGATCTGGGAGTCACGCTCTCGATGCAGCCCAACTTCTCCTACGACTCCGTCTCGCTCGCCGGATCGCTTCCGGCGGGCTATCCAGAGAAGAACAACCCGTTCCGCATGCTGATCGACGAGGCCGGCTTCGTGCCCGGGGAAGACCTCATCTTCGGTTCCGACGGCATGCCCCACGGGATGGAGACCGCGCTCGAGGCGGCGCTCTTCCCGCCCGAGGATGGCCAGGAGCTCACTCTGGAGGAGTTCACGCTGGGGTACACCCGCCCGAACGAGAAGGCGGTCGTCGATATCCAGATCGACTACGAGAACAGGTGGGTGTGGCTTCTGCAGTGCCGACAGGGTTACCGCATCTGAGCGCCCCCCTCCGCTCTCCTCTCTCCCCTCCCCTCGCCGCCGCCGGCTGACGGCGCGCCTCTCTCCACTCCTCGCCGCGAGTCGATACCGCGCTCCTCCCCACCGTGACGCGCAGTCGCCGGCGCACGCAACGATTGGTCGACCGAGTGCCGATGTAGTATGAAGACCGCGGTACGCCGGTGGCTCGGATCGTGCCCTATCGGTCCGCGGGACGCCGCATGGATGATCTTGCCCGCGCCGGTCAGATCCGCCCGTCGGGGCAGACGCTGCCGGCCGGCTTCTGGGCGAGGGAGAAGCCCGCCGACCCTCAGGGCGCGCCGCTCGCCGCACTGCTCGAGGAGCGCGAGTCCTGGCGCTGACGCGCCCCAGGGCGCGGCTTCGCTCAATGTCAACGGTCCCACCAACCAACGTCCCCCTCCGACGCCCTTGTCACCCGTGTCCGGTGGACACGGAAGGGCTACGCTTCCCCAATGAGATGCTCTGGTATCCTCGGCTTCATGAAGAGCCGTGTCTACGTGGAAACGACCATAGTCAGCTACCTCACAAGCCGTGTCAGCCGGGACTTGGTGGTCGCTGCCCACCAGAGGATCACACGGCAGTGGTGGGAAGAGTGCGCCCCGTCCCATGAGCTGTACATCTCTGAGTTGGTGCAGCAGGAGGTGGCCAGAGGCGATGCCTCTGCAGCCGCTGCCCGCGTCGCAGCGATCGAGGAGCTACCGATTCTCGGCATCACTACGGAGGCAATCGATCTTGCCGAGTCGTTGGTCGCCGAGGGGCCCGTGCCGAGCGAAGCCGCTGTCGACGCCCTCCACGTGGGCGTCGCCGCGGCGAACGGCATGGACTACCTCCTGACCTGGAACTGCAGACACCTCGCCAACGCTGCGCTCCGAACCCGTTTCCAGGTCTCCCTTGAGTTGGCCGGATACGGGTGCCCTGTCATCTGTACACCCGAGGAGTTGATGGAGGACTAGATGGACCCGGACCCCATCGTTGAGGAAGTCCGCCGCACGCGACAGGACTACGCCCGGAGCTTCGGGAACGACCTGCGTGCTCTCGCCGCCCACCTCAAGAAGGAGGAGGAGAAGCACCCGGATCGACTGATCATCCTGCCGCCCAAGAGCCCACGTCCTAGGCGCAGCGCGTGAGAATCGAGTACTTCGACCTGCGCAGCCACGACCTGGTGGGTATTCCACTCCGGGCGGAGTGCGCCGCCGGCTGACGGTATGCTCCTGTCCGCTCCCCTCCCCACCATGACGGGCAGTCGTCGACGCACCTAACGCGAGTCACGCCCAGTGCCCATGTAGCATGACGTAGCGAGCTGGGCGTATCCATTGGATCGCGTGGGGTGAACTGAAGGGTGTCGATGGGACGCTGATGCGTCCCCGGGGAGACACGGAATGCGGTTGCGGCCTCTCAAGATCGTCGGCAAGACGACTGAAGCCGAGTTCTCGGTGAATCCCCTGACGCTCGCCTTTCGCGAGGCCGGCGTCGAGTCCAGGTTCCAGAGGTCCTACTCCCGGAACAACCTCCAGCTCGGCCGCGCCTGTCACCTCTTCGCCATATTCTTCTTCGTCGTCTTCGCCGTGTGGGACGTCCATGTCGTCAGCGGCTCGCACGCGGAGTTCTGGATCCCGTTGGCCCCGGCGGTGGCGGCGGTCTTCCTCGCCGGCCTCGCGTTCTCGTATCTGGCCACGCCGACCTACCTGCGCTGCTGGCGACCGCTGTTCGCCTTCTACGTGCTCGTGACCGGCACGGGCGCCGCCCTCGCCGCGGTACTGGCCGGCAACGACATCCCTCTCTTCTACTTCGCCGGGCTCATCTTCTGCCTCCTGTTCTGCTACTCCCTCATCCGCCTCACGTTCCTGTGGGCGGCGGCGTCGGGCACCGCCATCCTGGTGATCTACCTGGCGTCGCTCTGGGCCTTCGCCAGACCGCCGGTCAAGCTGTTCCTCACCGAGCTGTTCCTGCTCGCCGCGGTCAACTTCCTCGGCATGATCATCTGCTACGCGCTCGAGCTGCTCGCGCGGCGCGATTTCGCCCTGGCCGCGGCGCTGCGCACCGGTGAGCACCGCCTCGCCAGCGAGACCTCCGCGACGGCAGACATCGTCAACGGGATGCTCTCCGACGAGGCGGCCGACCCTCAGGTGGAGCGGACGATGCTCGACGCCTGTCTAGCGGCCACCGGCAGCAGGTTCGGCATCATCGGCGCCCTCGACGACCGCGGCGCGCTCTCCACGATCTGCTACAGCGAGGAGGCCCTCGATGCCTGCGCCTTCCCGCGGGCCGGGTGGGAGGCGGCGACGGGGCTCACCGTCCAAACGATGTGGGAGCGCTCGGTGGTGCACGGCGCGCCGCTGGTCTGCAACGACCTCGCCGCCGACCGCGCCTGCGGCCCACCGCGGCCCGTCGGCGAGTCACCGCCGGACGACAGCCCACCGCAGGCCGTCGGATCGCAGCCGGGCGGCAGCCCACCGCCGCACGGGCGCCCGGTCGAGTCGCTGCTGGCGGTGCCGGTGATCGACGGCGACGAGGTCACCGGCATGGTGGCCGTGGCCGGCAGGGCCGGCGGCTACACGCGGGCCGACCAGGAGACGCTCAGCCGGCTGGTCGCCATCATGAACGTGAGCCGCCGCTACCGGCAGGTGCTCGTGGAGGCGCGACTCACCAGCGCCGACCTCGAGCGCGCCGTCCGTGAGCGCACGGCCGAGCTGGAGGCGGCGAATCGCGAGCTCGAGTCGTTCGCCTACTCCGTCTCGCACGACCTGCGGGCGCCGCTGCGGGCCATCGACGGCTTCAGCACGACGGTCGTGGACGAGTACGGCGACACCCTCGATGAGCGGGGCCGGCACTACCTCGACCGGGTGCGCGCCGCCGCCCAGCGCATGAGCCGCCTCATCGACGACCTCCTGCGGCTCTCGCGACTCTCGCGGGTGGAGACGAACTTCGAGTACGTCGACCTGAGCGGGATGGCCCATCAGCTCGTCGAGGAGCTGCGCTCCGACGAGCCGGATCGCGACGCCGAGATCCTCATCGCCGACGGGCTGGTCGCCAGGGGCGATCCGACGCTCCTCGCCGCGGCGCTCGGCAACCTCCTCTCCAACGCCTGGAAGTTCACGTCCCGGGAGGACCTCGCCCGCATCGAGCTGGGCGCGAGCTTCGACCACGGCGAGCCGGTCTTCTTCGTCCGCGACAACGGCGCCGGCTTCGACATGGCCCACGCCGACAACCTCTTCGGCGTCTTCCGACGCCTTCACAGCGACGACGAGTTCCCCGGCACCGGTGTCGGGCTGGCGACCGTCCAGCGGATCGTCAGCCGGCACGGCGGCCGCGTGTGGGCGGAGGCGGCCGTCGGCCGCGGCGCGACCTTCTACTTCACGCTCGGCACGCCCCCCTGATGGCCGCCCCCGGGGACTCGCTCCGCACAGCCTCCATCGGTGAGCATTCCACGAGACCTTCGGCCCTTGACCTAGTACACTTGGCACGGCTTCGCAGGAGGTGCTCGGTGGAGCTCCGTGAACGAATCGCGACTGACCCGGCAGTGTGCCACGGCGCCGCCACGATACGCGGGACGCGGGTCCCCGTGGCGGTGGTACTCGACAACCTCGCAGCCGGACTCACGGCCGAGGACATCGTCAACGAGTATCCGAGTCTGGATGCCGACGACGTCCGTGCGGCTCTCGCCTACGCCGCCGACGTGACGCGCGAACGGCTTCTTCCCCTTCGCGAATCTGCGTGAACCGCCTCAAGCTCGACGAGAACTGTCTCGCAAGGAGGTAGACTCTCGGCCATGGGAGCCACGCCGTACAGGGAGTCGTCGACACACGCACCGTCGTCAGAGGTCTCACGACTCGCCCACGACCGCGACGTTCGCCCCTCCTGGTCCCCTCCCCGCCTCGTCGTCCTCGCCCGCTCCAGCACTGAGGAGCGCGTGCTCCTGGGCTGCAAGGGCAACAGCGTGCCGACGAGCTTCCTCGAGCACTACGCCGGCTGCCACTCCGACGCGCCGGCCTGCACCACGCTCTGCTCGAGCCAGACGACGTCCTGACGCCGTCGCCACGCACGTCGAATTCTGGTGATCACCCTGTCCGACGAGCGGACCATCCACAACGCTTTCCCGGATCGGAGATTCAGGCCATGAGGATCGAGTACTTCCCCGATACGGACAGTCTCTACGTCGACCTCGCCGACCGCACGGCCACCGACTCGTGGGAGATCGGCGACGGGATAGTCGTCGACGTGGACGGGGGCGGCCGTCCCGTTGGCATCGACATCGACCAGGCGTCGGAGCACCTCGACCTGCGCAGCCTCGACCTGGTGGGTATTCCACTCCGGGCGGAGCGCGCCGCCGGCTGACGGCGCGCTCCTTCTGGTCCCCTCCCCGCCTCGTCGTTCTCGCCCGCTCCAGCGCTGAGGAGCGCGTACTACTGGGCTGCAAGGGCAACACCTCCCAGGCCACGACGCCACGACGCCATCCGTTGCCTCATCAGACAACACGCCGCCACGCTTCGTGTCCTCCGCTGCCTGTTCAGGCAACACCCGACCTCGCGTCGACGCTAGCCGTTGTCTGCTCAGGCAACGCGCCGCCCGCTTTCACGGCGCTCCGCGCTCCGCGCTCCGCCGGGATGGTACCCTGAGGGCGGCAGGTAACGAATCGGCCGCACAGGGGGCATCATCCGCACACTCGGCATCGTGCGCACACTCGGCATCATCGTCGGGCTGGCGGCGCTCCTGCTCGTCGCCGGCGCCGCCCTGACGCCCTCCACCGGTCAGGCCGCCATGCGCGGCCTCATCGACGTCGACTGCCAGGACCAGGACCCCGCCACCCGCGCCAAGATCTTCGACGAGATCGCCAACCGCCTCGGCGCCAAGGCGATCCGCGTGTGGATCTTCTGGGACAAGGCCGAGCCGACGCAGGGCCAGTACGACGAGGACTACCTCGGGAACATCTACGACACGATCGTCCAGGCCCGCGAGTACAAGCTCAGGGTCGACGTCGTCGTCTTCCGCACCCCCAGGTGGGCGTCAGACCAGCGCTTCTGGAGCAACCCGCCCTCCTCCAGCATCGAGCCCGGCTACCAGCCTTACTACGCCATGCGCACCGACGCCCTCGACGACTGGCAGCGCTTCGCCGAGGAGCTCGCCACCCGCTTCAAGGGCCGCGTCACCTGGTACGAGTGCTGGAACGAGCCCAACCTCTGGATCTACCTGTACCCGCAGCAGTACAAGGGCGACAAGTACTTCTCGGCCCGCTTCTACGTGAAGATGCTCAAGGCGTTCTACACGGGCATCAAGGCCGGCTACAGCAAGTCGCTCGTGCTCGGCGCCTGCACCGGCCCCTGGGGCATGAACAACAAGGTCACGACGAGCCCCAAGCGGTTCGCCAACCGCATGAAGTACCACCGGGCCTGGCGCTGGTGGGACGGCTACTCGCACCACCCCTACCCGGTCGGCGGCGTGCCGCCGGCGCCCAACGAGCCGCCGCGCTTCCCCAAGTACACGATCAGTCTCGGGAACATCCGCTGGCTGCTCAACAAGTTCCCGCGCACCCAGTTCTTCTTCACCGAGTACGGCTACACGACCGGCAACACCATCTACTTCGGCGGCGGCCGCGTCTCGGAGAAGACGCAGGCGAAGTACCTCGCCCAGGCGTACCGCATCGCCGACCGCCTGCCCCGCACACGGCTGTTCATGTGGTACCAGCGCATCGACCAGTGGACGCCGGGCCAGGCCAAGAACCGCGGGCTCTACTTCGGCCTGCGCCGCTACGACGAGACGCGCAAGCCGAGCTGGTACTCCTTCCGCCGCATCTGCCGCTGACCGACCGCACCGTCTCCCCTCGGCCCGCACTCACGACCGGGCCGCCCTACCGCCGGTCCACTCTCACTGTGGTCCCGCTCCACCGCAGATTCACCGGACGCTCGCTGCCGACCATGGCCCAGCTCTCTGTCCGGCAGGCGGCTCCCCTGTCGGCGTCCTCAGGGGTTGGTGGGCACAAGGGGCCCAGCGGGGTCCTCAGGGGTTGGTGGGCACAAGGGAGGCTCAGCGTCGTCCTCAGGGGGTGGTGGGCACAAGGGGAGGCTCAGCGGGGTCCTCAGGGGTTGGTGGGCACAAGGGGCCCAGCGGGGTCCTCAGGGGTTGGTGGGCACAAGGCGGTCCGTCGGTACCCCTCACATCGTCAACCACGTACCGCCCGGATCGTCCTCGCCGAACCCTTTCGTCACCCTTCGCATCGCACGGACTGGTCTGTAGGCTTCTGTCGCCGAATGTGCCCACCAACCCATGAGGAGTGCCGAACTCAACGCGCCATGAGGAACTCCCGTGTATCACAGAATCAGTGCTACATCGATGCCATGGTCGATCTCACCGTCACCATCGACGACGGGGTACTGCGTCGGGCGCGCATCCGTGCCCTTGAGCACGGGACCTCTGTGAACGCCCTGCTGGATGACTATCCCGTCGCGTACGCGGGACGCGACGACATGCAGGACCAGGCGTTCGCCAGGCTGCTCGATCTCTCCTCCACGTCTGCGTCGCGACGGGGATCGGCACCCCGGACACGCGACGAGCTGCACGACAGGTCATCGAGCTGAGGACTCCGTGACGCGCTGATCTTAGAGGCAACGGTCGTACGCTGCTCTTCGCTCCCTGGCGGGCGGATCAGGCTTCGGCGAACGGATCGATCGCCCGCAGGCGGCCGCCCTTGGCGGAGTCATCCCGAGATTCCTCAGATACGCGGTGCAGCAGTCCGGCGTCCTCCGTGTAGAGGAGATCCGCGCCGCACTCAAGGGCTGCCTCCACGATCAACGCATCCCATATCGTGTGACCCCGGGTCGCGCTCCTGCGCGCGGCCGCGGCAAGGGTGGCGTGGCTCGGTGTCACCAGGTGGGCGGCCCCCAGTTGCTCGATGAACCAGCTCGCCACCTGAGGCGGTAGCGTCAGCTCGCCCTTCGTCGTGACCACGCTGAAGAACTCCGACAGCACCTGCGTGCTGAGGCACAGCGTGCCGGCACCGAGATGGTCGATGACGAGGGCTCGCGCGATGTCGCGCTTGCGCGGTTCGGAGGCGTCGTATGCGTACACGAGCACATTCGTGTCGACGAACGCGCGCTCGCCGCTCCGGACGCCAGCCGGAGTCACGACGGCGTCCGCCTCAGCGCCCGCGACCTCCCCCCCAGCACTCGCGGCCTCCGCCTCAGTGTTCGCAGAGGATCGTCCTGTGCCGGGACGTGTATCAGCGCTCATGGAGCTCCGAACGCGTCCAGGCGATACCGCCGGACCGGTACTCGCCGCCGTCGAGCGCCCCGCGGATCCGTTCGACGGACGCCGCCCGCTTGCCCTCGCCGCCGACCCAGTCCCCGAGGAACTCGCGGATCACCGCGTTCACGCTCGTGCCCTGCAGGACGGCTTTCACCCTCGCCTGCCTGAGCAGCTCATCGTCCAGTGCGATCGTCACATTCGCCATGGCTCGCCTCCTCCCGCCACTGCGGCGCGCCCATCCAATGCCGGGCTCCGGGCCGTCCAGTGCCCGATGCCGGGTGGTCCCGTGCCCGATGCCGGGTGGTCCCGTGCCCGATGCCGGGTGGTCCCGTGCCCGATGCCGGGTGGTCCCGTGCGCGATGCCGGGTGGTCCCGTGCCCGATGCCGGGTGGTCCCGTGCACGATGCCGGGTGGTCCCGTGCCCGATGCCGGGTGGTCCCGTGCCGATGCCGGATCGTGAATGGACACGTCTGGAAGTGACACAGCATCAGTGTAACACGACTCCTGTGGACACGAACCTGGTTGCCTCCTCGCGACCTTTCATCGGGCGGCCCGCCGCCAGATCGACCGCCCCGATACACTCCCGGGCTACCGCGGGCGACCGGTCAGGAGGTGAGCGATCGTGTCTCAGGGTGCAGCCACCTGCGATTGCTGCGGGACCCCTCTTCGAGACGCCGGCCGGGCGGTCGATGGCCGCCGCATCGCAGAGATGTGGTGCGAGGTCCGCGGCGTACGGCTGGAGGCCGGAGTCATGGCGGAGCTGGCCGGTCTTCCGCGGATGCGGCTGCTGGAGTGCCCTCGCTGCGGCTTCCAGGCCTTCGAGCCGCGTCTCGAGGGCTCCGCGCGTTTCTACGACGGCGTCCAGGCGGCCCCCTGGTACTACCAGCGTGCGTCCTGGGAGTACGACTGCGCGCTGGCTGCGATCCGCGGGCTGGCCAGGCGCGCCGACGGCGGCGCTCTGCCCACGCAGCTCAGCGCGCTTGACGTCCACACTCCGCCTACCCAGCTCCGCGTGCTCGACGGCGATACTCTGCCCACCCAGCTCCGCGTGCTTGACATCGGCTGTGGCGACGGACCGTTCCTGCGGGCGGCCGCTCGTGCCGGCATGCGTGCGGTCGGCGTCGAGACGGGTGAGATCGCCCGCCGGCGCGGCATCGCGGGCGGCCTGCGCATCTTCGCGTCGGTCGACGCGCTCCGGAACGGCTTTCCGACGGGTGAGCGGTCCCATGTCGAGGCGGACGGCGGCGGTCAAGTCGATCGCTACGCGGGCGATGACGCCGAGTGCGGCTCCGGGGTGTTCGACGCCGTCACGCTGTTCCACGTCCTGGAGCACGTCGCCGACCCCGCCGCGCTCGTCCGCGAGGCGCTCTCGTTCGTCGCCCCCGGCGGTCTGCTCATCGTCGCGGTGCCGGACCGTTGCGGCGCGCTGGCCTGGCTCGACCCGCCGGTCGTCGACCTCCCTCCCCACCACCTCACCCGCTGGACGCCGGCGGCGATCGGTCGTCTGCTGACCCGCCTCGGCGCCGCGGACGTTCGCGTGACGCAAGCACCACTCGAACCGGTGGCCTTCGGCGTCCCCGTCTCGCTCTCCCGTCGCGCCGTCGAGGCGACGCTCGGCTCAGGCGTGCTCTCGAGGGCGTTTCAGCACGACAGGCCCAGACGCGCCGCCGCCGCGGCGCTCACGGCGCTGCTCACGGTCTCCCGACATGCAGGCATCCGCCGCATCCCGTTCCTGCCCGGCATGAGTCTCATCGCCGTCGCCCGCATCCCCTCCTGGGCGCAGCGCCGGGTCCACCCTGATCACCTGGAACTTGCCGTTCGGGCCGCGCGGGATCTCGTCGACCGTCTCGAACCCGATCTCCATCGCCGGCCCCAGCCGCAGGCGCAGCTCGCGACGCAGCGTCTCCCGCTCCTGCTCGTCGTAGCCGCTCCGCGGCACGACCTTCACCACCAGCGCGTCGGGCCGCTCCTGCACGATCTGCGCCTCGCGGATGCCCAGGGTGTCCTTGAACGGCTGGTCGAGCCGTCCGATGCGCCGTCCGTCGGGCGTCACGATCACATCGTCTGACCGGCCGGTGAGCTCGCCGATGATCGTCCCCTGCCGGCCGCACGGGCACCCGCCGCTGCGTGCACTCGACCTCTCGCCCGCGCCACGCCGCGTGTCCGCTCTCTCGCTCTCATTCCGGCGCACGTCCGCTGCCCCGCCACGCCGCTCGTCCGCTCCATCGCTCCCGAGCTCTCGCTCCAGCACCCCACGGTCGCCCAACCGGTACCTCAGGAACGGCATGTAGTCGTCGACGTAGCCGGTACAGACGACCTCGCCCTCCTCCCCGGGCGCGGCCGGCGTCCCATCGTCCCGCAGCACCTCCACCACGCCCGCCTGCGGCAGCACGTGCAGACGGCCCTCCGGACACTCGAACGCGTGCACCGCGCGCTCGTTGCACCCGTAGAAGTCGACGACCGGCGCCCCGAACGCCTCCTCGATGACCGCCTTCTGACGCGGGAAGAGATGCTCGGAGGTCGAGACCAGCACGGTCGGCCGCGGGAGACGCAGGCCCTGCTCGAGGGCGAAGCTCGCCACGCACATCATCGACGACGGCAGGCCGCGGACCACGTCCGGGCGGAACTCGCGCAGCGCCTTCGCGTACGCAGGCGCGAAGCCCGGCGCCAGGTGGTACGACGAGAACAGCCGCTCCCGGCCGAGCACGTCGGTGACCCAGAAGGGCGGCCTCGTGCGATCCGGCGCCGTCACCGTCTGACCGGCCAGCGCCGCCACACGCGCCCCCAGGCCGAGCCCGAACCACGAGTAGTGGTGCCACTGGCAGGCGTACGAGCGCTGCAGACCGGCCCTGCCGATCGCCAGCTCGAGTGCCTTGCCGGTGGTGCCGCTGGTGTGGCCCTTGATGGGATGGTGCCCGGCGGCCACTGTGCACATGAGGTCGGCGCCGCGCGCCCGCACCGTCTCCTTGTCGAGCGGCGGGAACAGCCGCAGCGCCGCCATCACGTCGTCCCACGCCCCGGCGGCCGCTCTGCCGGCGCCGGCGGCCGCCCGTCGAGCCCCGGAGCCGCGCGTCCCCTGCCCGCCGGTGCCGGCGCCCGCGCCTCTCTCTGCCGCAGCAAGAGCCGCCGGCCCGCCCTCGACCGCCGCCGCCGTCAACTCCCAGACGGCGTCGCGGATGCCCAGCTCCTCGACCAGCTCTGCGTAGTAGCGCGTCGAGCGGATGGCGTGGCGCAGGTACCAGCCCAGGCGGAGCGCCTGGGCCCTCCGTACCTGCGCCTCATCGAAGGACTGCGAACGCGCCAGCACGCCGTAGAAGCGGCGGAACTCGCGGCCGAACCGCTGGTGGCGGATGCCGAGCGAGTAGGCCGTCGCCAGCGCGTCACGCAACAGCTCGGGCGACGCGTCCAGAGCCCGCCCGAGCCTCGTGTCGGCGATCCCGTCCACCTTCGCCATCGAGAGTCTGTCGAACACCGGTGTCAAGGGAGTGGTCACCACGGTGATCTCATTCGGCCTTGCGAAGCCGTGGGTCCACCACGATCGCCCTGCACTTGCCGCCCGGCCCTCGCTCGAGCTCCCGCACGAGCTCGACCCGGAGCTCCATCGAGCTGCCGATCTTCGCCCTCAGCAACCGCCTCAGCGTCTCCTCGGCCTCCGCATCGAAGCCGGGCCTCGGCACGACCTTCATGACGAGCCGGCCGCGCTCGCGCTGCACCACCTGGGCCTCGCGGATGGTCGGCGTGTACTTGAAAGGCTGATCGAGGCGCCCGATCAGGCGGCCCTCGGGGGTCACGATCACGTCATCGACCCTGCCCGCCAACTCCTCCAGGACCATGCCCCGCCGGCCGCACGGGCACCCCCGCCCATCCTCGCTCCGATGGGTACTCGCGTCGGGATGCCGGTCCGCCCCCCGATGCCCGTCTCTGCCGCGTCCGCCGGCGCTATCCCATCCCAGCACGGCCCGGTCGCCGATCCGGTAGCGGAGCAACGGCATGAAGTCGTCGAGAAGGCCGGTGCAGAGCAGCTCTCCCTCCTCACCAGGAGCCGCCGGCGTCTCGTCGTCCTTCACCACCTCGACGACCCCCGCCTGTGGGAGCACGTGGAGCTTGCCCTCCGGACACTCGAACGCGTGCACCGCGCGCTCCGTCGTGCCGTAGAACTCCACCACCGGCGCCCCGAACGCCTGCGAGATGAGCTCCCGCCGGCCGGCGCCAAGCGTCTCCGACGTGGCCACGACCAGGGCCGGCCGCGGCAGCTCCAGCCCCTCTTCCAGGGCGATGTGCGCGAGCGACCCGATGCTCGAGGGAAGCCCGCGGACAATCTGCGGGCGGAACTCGCGCAGAGCCCTCGCGTACGCAGGCGCCGACGTCGGCGACACGTGATACGAGGAGAAGAGCCGTTCCCGGCGGAGACGATCGGTCACCCAGTACGGCGGTCGATCGCGATCGGCACGGGCGACGGTCTGGGCGATGAACGCCGCCACGCGCGAACCGAGCCCCAGCCCGAACCACGAGTAGTGGTGCCACACACAGGCGTACGAGCGCTGCAGCCCCTGCCTGCTGATCGCCAGCTCGAGCGAGGAGGCGGTCGTCCCGCTCGTGTGCGTCTCGACCGGCGCTCCGCCACAGCGACCCGGCGCGTACGGCCCCCCGTGCCACTGCAGGTCGCTCCGGCGCCGGCGCACCGTCTCCTTGTCGAGCGGCGGGAACAGCCGCAGCGCCGCCATCGCGTCGCCCCACGCCCCAGCGGTCGGCGGCCCACCTTCCACCGCGGCGGCCGTGAGCTCCCAGACCGCCTCACGGATGCCCAGCTCCTCGGCAAGCTCCGCGTAGTAGCGGGTCGAGGTGACCGCGTGGCGCAGGTACCAGCCCAGGCGGAGCGCCTGGGCCCTCCGAACCTGCGCCCCATCGAAGGACTGCGAGCGCGCGAGCACCTCGTAGAAGCGGCGGAACTCCGGCCCGAAACGCTGCCGCTGGATGCCCAGAGCGTAGAGCGTCGCGGCCAGGTCGCGGACCGCCTCCGGTGAGCCATCCACGACCCCGCCCACCAGAGTGTCGGACAGCCCCTCCACCCTCGCCATCGAGAATCGCTCGAACGCGCTCGTGTGCCTCTCCCCCCTACTTCGCGGGAGCCACCTCTCCAGAGGGTGCCCCAGGCCGGCGCCACCGGATCACGGACGGCGTCCAAGCCGCGGCAGACGCCGCACCGAGTCTACGTCACGGAACGCTCGCCGGAACGCCGCCTCCATCTGCCCACCGACCCATGAGGGACAAGGACGGCCCCGCCCCAGGCCTTTTGTGCCCACCAACCCATGAGGGACACGTATGGCCCTGCCCCAGGCCTCTTGTGCCCACCAACCCATGAGGGAAACGGATGCCTCTGTGCCGGACCGATGTGCCCACCAACCCATGAGGGACACGGACGGCCCCGCCCCGGATGCGATGCTGAGCGGGGTCGCGCCCGCGACTCACTCCGGCGCTCACTCCGGCAGCTCGAACCCGCCCTCGCGGATGACCGTCACACAGGCGTCGACCGCGGCCGCGTCGAACAGCCCGCCGCGACTGCGCTCGATCTCCTCGAGGGCCGCCTCGACGCCGAGGCCCGGCCGGTACGGACGATGACTCGCCATCGCCTCGACCACGTCGGCCACCGCCAGGATGCGCGCCTCCGGCAGGATCTCGTCCCCCGACAGGCCCGCCGGATAGCCGGAGCCGTCGAGCCGCTCGTGATGCTGCAGCACGATCTCTGCGACTGGGCCGTCGAACTGCACGCCGGCGAGCACGTCGTAGCCGATCTGCGGATGACGCCGCACCAGCTGCATCTCGTTCTCAGTGAGGGTCGCCGGCTTGCTGAGGATCTCCGCCGGGATACCTATCTTGCCGACGTCGTGGATGGAGCCGGCCAGCCGGAGCAGCCGCCGGCTCTCATCCTCGAGCTCCATGTGTCCGGCGATGGCAAGCGCCAGCTTCGTCACCCGCCGCTCGTGTCCGGCGGTGTACGGGTCGCGCATCTCGATGACGCTGGTCATCGCGTCGATGGTGCCGTCGAGAGCGCGCTGCAGGCCCGTCGCGGCCTCGACGGCGTCCGCCTCCGCCCGCAGGCGGCCGATGGCCAGCACCGCCTGGTGGACCGCCTTCTCGATCGCCGAGACCTGGGCAAGCTCGCGGCCCATGGGCACCAGGATCGCCAGCGCGCCCAGGAGGGTGCCGCCCCAGCTCAGACCTATCCAGTAGATCTGCCCGACCCTCAGCATCCGGCCGATGGAGCGGCCCACCGACGTCGGAACAAGCCCGCATGAGAGCTCGTGGAACTCCCCGGGGAAGCACACCAGTCGGCCATCTGGCAGACTCTCGCGCACCGACGAAGGCAGGTGATCCAGACGGAGGGTCGCCTTGCGAGGGTCGCTTCCCACCAGCTGCAGGGCGACCCTCACCTTGCCTCCGAACCCGGCGTGCGGGCCGTACTGGAACGTCCCGGCTTCCTCATCTACACGGCATCCGACGACGTTCACGCCCCGCTCCAGCCGACCGACGGCGGCGACGAGCGACGTGAGGACCTCGTCCTCGTCGTGCGCCGCCAGCAACTCGCTCAGCAGACGACCCTCGGTCTCGGCGCGACGGCGCCGCCCGCGCTCCTCCTCCCGCGCGGAAAGCTCCTCAGTGACATCGGAGCAGTAGGCGACGAACGTGCCGTCCGGAAGCCGCCTTGCCTTGATGGCGGCGGTTCGTTCGCGGCCGTCCCGATGGACGACCTGGAGGTTGGCGCTGGAGGAGCCGCTCCTCGACAACCTGCGCTGGAACGCCACACCGCGCCTCTTCGACGCGGGAGCCAGGACGTCGTTGAAGGTGAGCGCAGACAACTCATCTTTCCTGTACCCACTCAGAGCGGCCCCCGCCGGATTGCAGTCCACGATCCGGCTCTTGCGATCCACGAGGAAGACCGCCATCGGCGAGCTCTCCACGTAGGCGCGGAAGCGGGCCTCGCTCTCGCGCAGCTCTGCCTCGGCCTGATGGGCAGCCGTGACGTCGCGCGAGACGGCCAGCAGCGAGAGGATGTCTCCGCTCTCCGCCCTTTCCGGGACTATCCGGGTCTCGAACCACTTCGTGCCGTCGGGCGTCGGGAACGACTGCGTGACACGCTTCTCGCGACCCGCCGTCAGCGTCTCCTCGAGGGCGCACTCCATGAACCGCGCCTGCTCCTTCGGCATCGGCTGCTCGCTCGGACGCAGACCGACGCAGTCCGCCAACGCGAGCCCGGTACTCTCCGCGGCCGTGCGATTCCCGTAGAGCTGGCGCAGGGCGGTGTCGAAACGCACGATCAGGTCGGGTGAGTTGTCGGCGAGTGCGGTGAGCTGGCGGCGCTGGTCCTCGATGCGTGCCACGGCGGCCTCCTGCCTGGCGAGGACGTCCATCAGCTCGACTTCCCGGTGACCGAGGTCCGAGATCATCCTGGCGAGGTGCGAGTAGAACGCCATCGCCGCCTCGGCTCGCTCCCGCGACCAGCGGGGCACGTCGTCGAGGGCCGTCAGGTACCCGGCCTCATCGAACCCGCACTCCGCCGCCTGGCGCCGGAAGCGCTCGCGATCGACCTCTTCGTCGTCGAAGAAGAACTGCCCGAGATAGACGTTGCCGACGTGGTTCCCGTCGACGTGCACGGGGGCGGCCATGTCCCACATGCCGTTGCGGCAGCGGTACAGCCTGTGGCCGCCCGGCTCGATCCCCTGCGAGAGCTCCAGATCGCTCTCGACGCAACGCTCCTTCGTGACGGGGTGCACACGGTGGTACCTGGCGCAGATGTCACGCCAGCCGGCACTGGCCAGGATCGCCCCGGAGGTGTCGACGACCGCGCCGCCGATGTCCGTGAGCCGGCACAGATCGTCGATGAGAGCCTGGAGGTCGTCCCGGTCGATGAGTTCGGCAAGCCGCGGCGAGCCCTCTGCCATACGGAACAGCCTCCCCATCCTCGTGGCGGTGACCAGGCGACACGGACATCGAGGTGACATGACCGCGGCGACCGTCGCCCTTCGGGTCGCCGCGTTCATCCGTTCCAGGCTCGCTCCCGCCTATCATATCCAAAAGCACTTCGACCGACGGCGCGCCGCGCGTGTGTCTCACCGCCGCCAGGACCTCTCCTCAAGGCTGAGCGCGACTAAGGACGTCAGGCGGCGCGAGGAGACAGACGCGCGACCGTCGAAGGAGTCGGCGCGAAGTGTACGACCGACGTCGGCGGGTAGACTGGCGTGGACGGGCGCGCCGGCGGCCGACGAGGGAGGCACATGAGGATCAGGATCCGACGGACCACCACCCGGCCCATGATCCTCGACAGGGACCGGGGGGCGCCGCCGGCGCTCCACGGTACCGTCATCACCCCGGAGCAGCGCATGTTCGTTGTCGGCGGCCGCCGCTGGGGGATGCTCCGCTGCCGCCCGGTCGCCGTCACCGTCGAGCGGCCCGGTGATGCCGAACCTCAGCGCATCCACATCCCCGACCCCACCCTCCGCCTCATCGGACTCTTCACCCTGCTGACACTCGCCGTGCACCTCGCCGTCTTCATCGTCTCCCGCCAGCACAGCGCGAAGCCCGACTGACCGAGACATCACTCACCGGGAGCCGGCCGGCTTGACCCGACCGACTCCGACAACCTGAGGAGGACCGAGATGGCCGAACCGACCAACACTGAGAGCGCCGCCGGCGCCGAGGACCAGGGCCCCTTCGCCGGCGACGGCGAACGCGTCAAGACCCTCATGGAAGACATGTTCGCCAACGTGGCCGGCCCCGACGGCGTGTTCGGCCGGCCCGTGGCCGCCGGCGACCGGGTGGTCATCACCGCCCGCGAGGTGAGCGTCGGCGGCGGCTTCGGCTGGGGCGGCGGCATGGCCGCCGGCGAGATCGACGCTGCCGGCGGCGGCGAGGAAGGCGCTGGTGAGGAAGAGGCCGTCGGGACCGACGTCGGTCACGGAGCCGGCGGCGGCGGCGGCGGCAGCGGCCGCCCGGTGGCCGTCATCGACGTCGGGCCGGACGGGGTCAACGTCACGCCGGTCGTCGACAAGACGAAGCTCGGCCTGGCCGCCGTCGGCGCCTGGAGCGCCGTGGCGCTGGCCTTGTTCACCACCGTCAAGACGCTCTTCGGCAAGAAGAAGTAGCGGCCGGCGCACACAACGACCGGCTTCCGACCCGGCAGCCAGACCGCCTAGCCGGACGGCGTCACTCGGGGAGACGGTGGTCGTTGTCGTGGATCACCGCGGTACAGGCGTCCACCGCCTCGGCGTCATACAGCGTGCCGCGCCCCCTCGCGACCTCCTCCAGGGCCGCCTCGACGCCCATCGCGGGGCGATACGGACGGTGCGAGGCCATCGCCTCCACCACGTCGGCGACCGCCAGGATGCGGGCTTCCGGCAGGATCCTCCCCTCGCCGCACCCAAGGGGGTAGCCAGAGCCGTCGAGCCGCTCGTGGTGCTGCAGGACGATGCCCGCCACCGGGCCGTCGAAGGCGATGTCGCTGAGGATGTCGTACCCGACCCGGGGGTGACGCTGGACGATCGAGCTCTCGGCCTCAGTCAGATCCCCGGGTTTGCTGAGGATCTCCGCGGGGATGGCGATCTTGCCGATGTCGTGGACGGAGCCGGCCAGCCGCAGGGTCCGCCGCGCGTCGTCGTCGAGCCCCAGGTGCTCCGCCACCGCCAGAGCCAGCGCCGTCACCCGCCGTTCGTGGCCGGCGGTGTACGGATCGCGCATCTCCACCACGGTGCCCATCGCCGCGATGCTGCCGTTGAGGGCCCGGTCCATGCGATCGCGACCCTCCAGGACCTCGGCCTCCGCCCGCAGCCGTTGCACCGCGATCGCCGTTTGGCGAGCGGCCGTCTCGAGCGCGTCGCGGCGCGTGGGGCACGCAGCCGCGGGCCGCAACAGGACGAGGGCGCCGAACTGCGTGCCACGCGAGGCGTAGGTCACCGCCTGGACGCTGCGCACGCCCAGCGCCTCCTCCACCGCGGCCGCCGCGGCGGCGTCGATCGCCCCGAACGAGACCTCGTGCACGCCGCCGGGCACCTCGATGAGTGTGCCGCTGCGATACCCGGCAGACAGCTCCGTCGGTATCTCCGTCACGACGTAGTCTCGTGCCGTCGGGTCGGCGCCGATCAGATCGATGAGCTCGCCGAGACGGCCCTCGAGGCCGTGGTGGGCGACGATCCGGGCGGTGCGTCCGTCGCCGCCGATCCGCACCGCCAGCAGCGCGACCTCCGGCAGAAGCCTCGCGGCAGCGGCGAGCAGCGCCTCGTGCGCCTCCTGCTCGGTGTCGGCCGCCAGCAGTGCTTCGAGGAGCCGCTCGTTGATCTCCAGCTCCTCGCGGCGGGTTTCGTCGTGCAGCGCCCGCCGCTTGCTCGCCGTCACATCGACGCCGGCGCCCACCACCGCCGTCACCTCGCCGTGTGCGTCGCGCACGGCGCTCATCCACAGGTCGAGCCAGACGACGTCCCCGCCGCCGGCGACGTAGCGGACCTCCAGCTCGCAGGCCGGGGCGGCGCCGCCGATCACCCGCTCCATCGCCCCGACGACGGCCTCGCGGTCGTCCGGGTGCACGAGTTCCTCGAAGGTGAGCCTGCAGAGCTCCTCGCCACGGTAACCGAGCAACTGCTCGAAGCCACGACTCCAGCGGACCAGGCGGCCGTCGGCGTCGGCCATCGCGACCGGGATCCCGGCCCGGTCGACGAGCGCCGAGAAGTCGAGTCCGTCCCCTGCTGCCGGCTCGTCTCTCTCGTGTCCGACCATCGCCCCCGGCCCCCTCTGTTCTCAGCGCACGCGTAGCCCCGGACCGTACGCCCGTCTTCCTATCGGCGCATCCACGTCCGGCTTGAGCCGCTGCAGGTGGCAGGCGCCGATAGTAGACTCTCCTCCGGTAGTGTGAGGAACGTATGAGGGAGTCGTCTCCATCGACGCGAACCTGTTGAGAAGACGGTGAAGGTCCCCCGAGTCGGACGCCGCAACCCGCTCGTCAGACGCCTCTACGGGGCGGCCCTGCGCGCCAACTTCCACGTCCAGACGCAGCTGGCGTACCGCCGCAGCAGACCGGACCGCTTCCTCCATCCCTACCGTGTGCTGCGGATCTCCCCGTGGATCAGCGCCTGGGCGTACGCCAGGGGGCGGCGCGGGCTCGCGCACGTAGAGGGGGGCGACTGGGACCTCTGCCCGAGCGACGTCGACACCGACGAGGAGTTCCGGGCCCTTCAGGCCGTCCTGGGCGACGGTCTCGCATGGGAGCAGACCGACTGGTATCGACGTGTCCGCTCCGAGCTCGACGCCGGCCGGCCGTGGTTCCGGCTGACGACGGTCGAGCAGCTCGACCGCCACTGCCGCCGCCACGAAGTCGTGTGGCAGAGCATGAGGCAGCACGGCTTCCTCACCCAGGACCGTCTGCGAGCCATCGGCAACCCCGGAGGACAGCCGCGCTCGTACTCCGAGATCGTCGTCTCGATCACGAGGGAGGGCGGCTTCCAGTTCGCCGACGGACGGCATCGCCTCTGCATGGCCAGGTTGCTGGACCTGCCGACCATCCCGGTGCAGGTGGCGTGCAGGCACGAGCGCTGGATGGAGCGCCGCCGCCTCATCGCCGCCGCCGTCGACGGGCGCGGCGGCGCGGCTCCCGAGCCGCTCGGGCACCCCGACCTCGACAACATCCTCGCCGACGAGCGCCGTGGTCGCCTCGTCGACGCCGTGTCGCCCGCCCTCGATGCTCTCGAGCGCCCGCCGGAGACGGCGCTCGACCTCGATCCCGCCTGGGGCCTGCGCGCCCGCTCGCTGGCCGCCCGGGGCCTGCAGGTGACCGTCCACACCGGCTCGGACGAGGATGCCGGGGTGCTGGCGGCGCTTTCCCGGGTGCCCGGCGCTGCCTACCACATCGAGCGCACGCGCGAAGCACTCGGCGAGCTGCGGCCCGACGTCCTCCTCGCCGGCCCCTCCCCCACCGCCGCCTCTCGCGACGTGGCCACGGAGGTGCTCACGGCCGGCCGGCCGCGCCTGCTCGCCTTGGTCCTGGCGGACGGCGCCGGCGCGGACGCCCTGACGGACGCGGCGGCGAAGCTCGGCTACCTACCGGTGGCGGAGAAGGACGTCGAAGACGGCGCCTGGACCGTCTCGATCCTGGCCGCCCCCTGACGGTCAGCCGCGACGGGCGGCGCGCAGCCGGCCGGCCGTCGTGAACGCCCAGCGCGTGTAGGCCGGTCCCAGCAGCAGTGCCAGCCGAGCGAAGACGCGCTGCGGCAGGCCGCCGACCACGCGCAACTCGGCGAACCAGTGGGCCGCCTCCGCGCTCCGCCCCTCCGCCGCTTCCACCAGCACCATGTTGAAGGCGATCTGGGCGTACTTCTCCGGACCGTGGTGCCGGAGGAGATGGAGGTAGCCCTCGTGACGCACGAGCGACGCGTAGTAGCGCCCCCGCGTGTCGAGATCGTCGGTCGTGTCTCGCGACGTGAGGCGACCGGCGCCCTCCGTGTGCCAGATCCTCAGGGCGCGATGGAGGTAGTAGCGCCTGGCGCGGGCGCTGACGGCGTAGAAGAAGACGTTCTCGCCGCCGGGTACGTCCTCCGGGAAACGCAGGTCGCCGATCAGGCTCGTCCGCGTGAGCCCCCAGAACTCGCCGCTCATTGCAGACACTTCGGTGGCCAGATCCAGGTAGCCGTCCCCGTCGAGACCCAGGCCGGAGAACCGGCCGGTGCGGGCGTCCAGGCAGTTGCAGGTGACCGCGTCGATGTCCGGATCGACGAGGCGAGGCACAGACAGCAGCGTCTCGAGCGCCTCGGGCAGCATCTCGTCGTCGCTGTCGAGGAGCGTGAACCAGTCGCCGCGCAGCCGGTCGAGGGCCACGTTCCGGGCGGCGGAGACGCCGACGTTCTGCGGGAGCGTCACGACCTCGATGCGAGGGTCGTCGTAGTGGGCGAGCACGCCCGCCGTCGCGTCGGTCGATCCGTCGTCGACGACGATCAGCTGCCAGCGGCGATGCGTCTGTGCCAGGACGCTGTCGATGGCCCGCGGCAGCTCCTCCGCCCTCTGGTAGGTCGCCATGATCACCGAGACCAGCTCGTCCGACGGCGACCCGGCCGTTTCGGCGGCCGCCGAGGCAGCCGACGCCGCTTCGCCGCCGCTCAGGGCGCTCACATCCGGCACGACCGGCAGCGACGTGCCGCGGGCGGCGTTCGTCAGCACCCGCTCGTACTCGTCGACCATCACGTCGAGCGAGCAGCGGTCGGCCACGAACCGCCGCCCGGCGCCCGCCATCTTCGTCCGCCGGGCGGCATCGTCGAGCAGCCCCGCCAGCGCCTGCGGGAGCGCGCCGAGATCGCCGGCCGGCACCACCAGTCCGGTCTGGCCGTCGAGCAGCGTCTCGCGCACACCACCCTGGTCGAAGCCGGCCACGGTGCACTCACAGGCCTGCGCCTCGAGGAAGACCATCGGGTAGGTCTCGATATCGTCGGAGACGAGCACCACGACGTCCGCCGCCGCGTAGACCGGACGTACGTCGTCCATGCCTCCGAGGACGGCGAGACGTCCGGCAGAGGCGCTCTCCGCCGCGAGCTCCCGGTCGGCGTCCAACAGCGGGCCGTCGCCCGCCGACACGCCCCAGACGGCGGTGCCGGGCCGGAGCGCCGAGAGACGCTCGATGAGCTCGACGAACCGGTCGAAGCGCTTCTCCGGCCGGTGCGCCGCTACCAGCGCCACCACGAACGCGCCGTCGTCGATGCCGAGCTGCCCGCGCAGCGCCCTGCCGGCGTCCTCGTCCGGCGTGAAGCGCCGCACGTCGACGCCGTTGGGGATCACCCTGATCCGGTCCGGCGGGTCGCCGGCGGCGATGAGCGACCCCACCTGCGCCTGGGCGCATCCCACGACCGCGGCGGTCCGTCTCCCCAGCAGCCGATTGGCCAGCAGCCGTCGGCCGGCGACGTCTTCGGTGGTCAGATGCTCCGCGATGACCACCGGGACGCCGGTCGCGAGCGCCGCCAGCCGCCCCCAGAGGGTCGCGCTGAACTCCACGCACAGGCAGACGTCCGGCCGGAAGCCGCGGATGGTCGCCGCGACCCGCCCCGTCACGCGCCGGTCGTAGCCCGACGCGCAACCCAGCTCGAGCACGTCGAATGGCGCCACGGCGAGCTCCCCCACGTACCCCTCGATCGTCTGGTTCACCGTCAAGAGCACACGATGGCCGCGCACCTGCAGCCCCCCGGCCAGGCCGAGGAGCTGGCGCTCGGCGCCGCCCTGCTTGAACGCCGCGACGTCGATGAGCAGCCTCATCGGCCGCCCTCCCGTCCGTGGCCGCGCAAGAGACCGGCGACCCGCTGGGCCAGCACCAGGGCCACGAAGCGGCCGTTGTGGCGCGCATAGCGTCGCCACAGCCGGCGCGGCTCGTGCAGCAGCCGATGTGTCCACTCGAGCCCCATTCTCTGCGCCCAGCGCGGCGCCACCGGGACGGTGCCGGCGATCATGTCGAAGGCCGCCCCCACGCCGAGCATGACGAGGTCGAGCCGCTCGCGATGGGCGGCCATCCACCGTTCCTGCTTGGGACACCCCAGACCGACGAACAGGATGCGGGCGCCGGAGGCGCCGATCGCCTCGACCTCGGCCGCGTCCTCTTCCTCGGTCGTCGCCCGGAACGGCGGCGCGTGCACATACGCCACCTCGAGCCCCGGCAGCATGCGCGACAGCTCTTCCGACAGGCGCTCGAGCGTCTCCTCATCGGACCCGTAGAGGCCGATCGGGACGCCCTCGCCGGCGGCCGCACCGCAGACCGCCAGCATCAGGTCCTGGCCGCGGACCTGTCGCATCTCGCGCACCCCGAGCATGCGCCCGGCCCACACGACGGGACGGCCGTCGGCGACCGTCAGATCGGCGCCCTCCACGGCCGTGCGGAACGAGGGGTCGTCGTGCGCCTCCATGACGACGTGAACGTTCGCCGCGCAGACCGACCGACCGCAGCTTGTCGGCACCGTTCGGCTTCCTGCCGGCGCCCCTTCGGCGCCCGCGGTCGACCTCCCCGCCTCATCCGCCGCTGATGCCCGGAGCACCCAGCGGGCCGCGGTCTCCACGTCGGCCAGCGCCACATCGACGTCGACGACTCGCACCGTGCCGGGCCCGCCGCGCGTCGGTGCCGACGTCTCCGACAGCGCCCCGCCGTCGACCGGGGCAAGGCGGTCATCGGTGGCCGCTCTCTCCGGTAGGCGCGCGACACCCCGCACGGCGGTGTCCCCTTCGTCCCGCCGCTTCCGCGCCGCGGCTGCCGCCTCGGCCACCACGCTCTGCATGATGTCGAGGTAGCGCGGGACGACGGCGGCCGGCGCGAAGTCCAGCACCCGTCTCCTCTCCGCCTCGCCCATCTTCGCCCGCAGCCGGTCGTCGCCCAGCAGGTCGAGCAGCCTGTCGGCGAGGACGGCGGGGTCCCGCGCCGGCACGAACAACGCCTGTGCGCCCTCCTCCAGCAGGTCGGCGGCACCGCGCGTGTAGGTGGTCACGATCGGCAGCCCGAAGCTCATCGCCTCGGGGAACACCGTCGGGAAGCCCTCGCCGAAGTAGGTCGGCAGCACGAGAGCGTCCGACTCGGCGTAGAGACGGTCAAGATCATCCCCGCTCACGTAGCCGACGACCTCGACCCTGCCGGCGAGCCCGAGACGGTCGATCGTCTCGTGGATCCTCCCCTCGTGACTTCCGAAACCGGCCATCCGCAGGCGGCAGGGACGCCGGGCGAGCACGGCCGGCATGGCCTCGAGCAGGTCGAAGATGCCCTTGGACGGGATGAACCGGCCCACGAACAGGAGCTCGGCCGGCCGGCCGTCGAGCGGCGGCCGCGGCGGCGCGGAGGCGGCGCCCGCCGGCGGCACGAACGGGTTGAGCACCGTCTCGAACCTGGCGCCCGGGCAACACTCCTGCCAGCGCTCGCGCTCCTCCTCGGAGAGGACCATGACGGCGCCACATCGCCCAACCAGCCAGCGCGACCCCCGCGTGAAGAGCGGTCTGCCGGGGGCGACGACCTCGTCGACCATGCTGCCGTGGAAGTGGACGACCCGCCGCGTGCCCAGCGGCTCGGTGAGCTCGAACAGGGGGAGGTCACGCAGCAGCGCCGCCTCGTCGTGCGTGGTCTGCACGTACATGACGTCGAACGGCCCGCCGGCGCGGGCGGCGCGCCGCAGGCGGCCGGCGACGGCGGCCAGGTCCTGCAGCCTTCCGCCGAGCTTCTCGGCGACCGTCTCACCTTCGTGATGGCGGCTCCAGCCGCTGAGCTCGACGTGGCAGCCAAGACGGCGCAGCTCGTCGACGAGCAACGGTGTGAGCTTCGGCAGCGGCCCGTTGATCGACGGATAGGCCGCCAGGAAGAGGACCGAGAAGGGTCGCCGCTCGCTCACTGACGGCCGAGTTTGCGGTCGCCGCGCTTGTAGTCGCCGCGCTCGGCGTACCCCCTGTACCCGTAGTAGCCGCTGCTCGACTTCGTCGTGACCATGACGAGACCCAGCTTGCGGCACGGCAGCTGGCCGAGCTGGCGGGCCGCCTCCTGGAGCTGCGGCCGCTTCACCATGCGCGGGTCGACCACGTAGAGGAGGCCGTCGACCTTGTTGGCCAGGGCCGCGGTGTCTCCCACGATCAGCATCGCCGGCGCGTCGATGATGACGAGGTCGGCGTGCTCCGAGAGCTCCTTGATCACCAGGCCGAGCCGCTTGCTGCTCACCAGCTCGCCGGGGTTCGGCGGCAGCGGCCCGCTGGTCAGGACGTACAGCAGCGCGGAGTTGTCGGGGGCCCCGTCCCACATGCCGGCCGGACACCGTTCGGGCGCGCACTCCGCCTGGGTGATCACCGGCCCGAGCTCGGGCGCCACCAGCGACTCGACCTCCGGCTTCGGCCCCCGGCCGGCGGTCCCCGTCGACCGAGAAGCGCCCGCTCCGACGGTGCCGTGCCCGTTCATCGTCAGCTTCAGGACGACGCGCTTGAGGGCGTCCTGCAGCGACTCCCGATGGGCGACCACCGTGCTCACGCCGCTGGCGTTGCCGAGGTTCATGTACGTGTGTACGCGGGGGCTGCGGAGGTCGCCGTCGACGAGTACGACCCGCTTGCCCGCCAGCGACAGGGAGACGGCCAGGTTGCAGGCCGTCACGCTCTTGTGCTCGCGCTGGAGCGAGCTCGAGATCATGAGAGAGCGGATGTCGTCCTCGACGCTCATGAAGTCGAGGTTGCTCCTGAGCAATCGATACGACTCCGCGTTGGGTCCGCTCGGATCCGCCAGGGTGAGCAGGACGCCGCCGTCGGGGTTCTTCCCGTTGAGGGCCGGGACGCGCCCCAGGACCGGCTGGTGGAGGAGGGCGATCACCTGCTCCTCGTCGCGCACCCGGGTGTCGAGCTGAGCGGCGAGGAAGGCGGCCAGGATGCCGGCGAGCAGGCCGACGACCCCGCCGACGGCGATGTTGCGGGCGTGGTCGGGCGACGAGGGTGACGACGGCGGCGACGCCGCCTGGATGACCCGGAAGCCGCCGGTCGCGGTGGCCTTCAGCAACCGCAGGTCCTCCAGCCGCGACTGCAGGTTGGCATACTCGGTCGTCGCCTGCTCCGCCGCGGTGTCGAAGTTCTCCAGCCGCGCCTCGATCACCGCGATCGCCTGATCGATCTGGGCGCGGACGCTCTCCCGGCGCCACTCGACGAACCCGTCGGCGTAGGCGTTCGCGACGTCGGCGGATGCCTGCGCCGTAGGAGCGGTGCCGAGGATGGTGACGACGTTGGTGTAGGTGTCGTCGACGCCCGGCTCGAGCTCGACCGACACGCTGTGATCGAGCGAGGCGGTCTGCGGCCCCATAATCTCGTCGGCCTTGGCCACCACCTCGGCGCTGCCGACGACACTGGGGATGCTCTCGAGCTCGGCCTGACGCTGAGTCGTGTCGGTATACCGTTGATCGAGCGGGTTGCCGATGTCGATCGGCTGCTCGTACAGGAGGTCGGCGGCGGCCGTGTAGGCCTCGTCCCGGGTGAAGGACCAGAGCGTCCCCGCGGCCAGACCGACGACGAAGAGGCCGATCACCACCCAGATCCACTGGCGCAGCACGCGGAGGTAGCCGCGGATCGGCACGCCCTCGTTCGTCTCAGACGTCCCGCTCATGCCGCCGCTTCCGTTGTCAGCCCTGGCGATGCCACGAGCATGCTATCGGTCCACACCGTCGTGTGCTTGAGCACTCCAGCCTCCAGGATCCGGCCCCCCATGCGCCGCCACTCTACCGAAGAATCGATGCAACGCCGGACCCCAGGCCCGATAGTCGAACTCACGCTCGGCGAGCGCGCGACCGGCGGCGCCGACGCGGGCCGCCCGCGCGGGGTCGTCGAGCGCCGCGCAGATCCGCTCGGCGAACGCCGGCGGCGGTCCCGGCGGTGCCACGAACGCCGTCTCGCCGTCGACGAAGTAGCGCGGCACCTCGCCGACCGCCGAGGTCACCACCGGCCGGCCGCTCGCCAGGTATTCGCCGAGCTTGGTCGGGAACCTCGCCCGCGACGTGTCGTCGGCGAACAGCGGCGCAAGCAGCGCCCGCGACGACCGGTAGAGCTGCAGCAGGGTGCCCCGCGGCACCGCCTCGTGCAGCTCGATCCGGGCGTCGAGCTCCCCGACGTCCCGGCGCGCCAGCAGCTCGCGTGCCAGCGGCTCGACGGGGTCGGCCACCGTCATCGCCAGCCTGCACTCGGGAATCCGCCGCCAGACGTGCTCCATCGCCTCGAAGACGTAGCGGACGGCGGTCCGGTAGCCCATGGAGGCGGCCAGCATCAGGCGCGGCGGTCCTTCGGCGGGATACGCGCCGGGACGCTGTTCCCGCACGTCGACGAGGATCGGCACCTCGAGCACCGGGAAGTCGGGGCCGCGCTCCTCGAGAGCCCAGTCGAGGAGCGGCCGCGAGATGCACAGCGCGCCGCTCATGCCGCCCAGCGGCGAGAACCTGCGGTCGACGGCGTTGACGTCCCGTCGCAGCGTCCACGGCAGCTCGTTGACCTCTTCGACGACAGGGACGCAGAGGGCGTTCAGGAAGCGGGTGTACAGCCACGGGGCCGGCCGCCAGTGGTAGTGGCCCCACCAGTAGTAGACGACGTCGAGACGGCCCGCCGCCCGCAACCGGGCGAGCCGGCAGAGGGCGCCGGCGGCGCCGCGGGCCTCGGAGAGACGCCGCTCGCCGAACCCGTCGGCCTTGGTCGTCCGGCCGGCGGTGTGCTCGAAGGCGACCGGCCCGTCCCAACCGCGCAGGCGGTCGTTGTCGGCCGCCAGCTGCGGCGGGTCGCCGGCGCGGGTACAGACCACCAGCACCCGGTCGCCCTGCTCCGCGAGCGCGTGGGCGACAAGGCGCGCCCGCGTCGCCGACGCCATGCCGACCGGGTAGGAGAAGCTGCGGGTGAGGACGACGATCGAGAGCGGACCGTCCGAGCGGCTGGGGTCCGAGGGAGAGCCGGCGTTCACGCCACCACCCAGCGCCCGGCCGGCCGGTCGAACCGCACCCGGGGCAAGGCGAGCGGACCGTCGGGCGCGAGCCGCGCCATCGCGGCACGGACGGCGCCGCCCGGCTCGCCGTCCAGCCTCGCCACGATCCCGGCGCAGCGCCGCGCCGACGGGGGCAGACTCCGCCGGGCGCGGGCGGCCAGCGCCTGCATGTCCTCGCGGTAGTGCAGGGCGGGGTCGGCGCCGCGCCGGTCGGCGTGGAAGCGGAAGGCGCCGAGCGGCAGCGGGACCAGATAGGCCCGCGCGTGCCGTGCGAAGCGCAACCAGAGCTCGAAGTCGCAGATCCAGCCGACGGCGGGCTCCACGCGGGAGCCCGCCCGTTCCCACAGGCGGCGGCGCCAGAAGACGCCCTCCTGCTGCAGGGTCTTGCCGGCGTAGAGGTCGAGCGGCGACCAGTAGTACGGCTTCCACACGTCGATGAGCTCGCCGCTGGCGCTCAGGTGCGACGGCAGACCGAGGATCCAGTCCACCTCCGGCAGGTCGCGGAAGACCCGGACCACCGTGTGGAGCGTCCAGGGGAAGTGAGCGTCCGAGCTGTTGATCCAGCCCATGATCTCGCCGCTGCTGCCGGCGAACCCCTTGTTGAGCGCGTCGGCGAGGCCGCCGTCGGGCTCGCTGACCCACCAGGAGAGGCCGTCGGCGTGGGCGCGGATGAGCTCCACGCTCCCGTCGGTGGAGCCGCCGTCCACCACCCGGTAGTCAAGCGCCGGATACCCCTGTCCCAGGACCGACGCCAGCGTCCGTTCGAGGTACTCCCCCTGGTCGAGGGACGGAGTGACGATGCTGATGGTCGGCAGGTCGGTCGTCATGCGTCTCCTCCCAGCGCGGTCCGGTAGGCCGCGACCAGCTCGTCGACGACCCGCGAGGGGTCGTGGCGCCGCAGGGCCCGGCGGCGCGCGGCGCGCGCCAGCCGTGATGCCCACGCCCGATCGCCCAGCAGCCCCTCGATCGCCGCGGCCAGCGCGGCCGGCTCGCCGTCCGGGACGAGGATACCCTCCTCGCCGTCGTCGAGCAGGCTCGGTACGCCGCCGACGGCCGTCGCCGCGCAGGGCGCTCCGACCATCATCGCCTCACAGAGGCTGTTGGGGCTGTTGTCGGCGTGCGACGGGTAGGCGAACACGTCGGCCGACGCCAGCTCGGCGGCCAGCGCCGCCGCGTCGAGGCGCCCGAGCCAGAAGACCGTGTCGTCAACGGCGCACTCACGAGCCCGTCGCCGGTAGAGCGCGTCGAGCTGCGAGCCGGCCGAGACGCCGGCGATGCGCAGCCTCGCCGGGAGCACACGCCGCAGGCGCGCGAACGCCTCCAGGAGGCCCTCCGTCCCCTTGCCGGGCAGGTCGCTCGAGGTACTGAACACGGTCGGCCCACCGGCACGCGGCACGGCGGCGGCCGGGCTGCCGGTGGTCGGGCCGTCGACCGACCCCTCGGCGGCCGGGGCGTCGGCGGACCCGTCGGCAGCGAGCGGGTTGCAGGTCGTGTAGAACGGAGCACCGAGGATCTCACCGCAGGGCGCGTAGCGCGCCGAGGGCGCGAGGCGGCGCAGGACCGCTCTGTCCCAGGCGGTGCGCCCCAGGAACAGCGCCCCGCTGCGCATGACCCGGCGCTCCCGCCGCGATCGCGGCCCGAGGCTCCGATACTCGTGCAACACGCCCCAGCCCTTCACAGTCGGCCGGTCGAGCGCCAGTCGCAGCACCTCCCCCGCCGTCAGACCGCGAAGGACGCAGGGGCGCCAGGCCGTCACGATCCCCTGAAGCGACACGACGACCGGCGCGTTCACGTCGGACCGGCAGGCGAGCAAGCCGAACGGTCCCTCCGTGCCGTGGACGTGGACGAGCTCGGGACGTGCGACGCGCGCGAGCGCCGCAGCCGCGTCGAGCAGCCCTTCGGGCTCTGCGCGACCCCGCCACCTGGACGCGACCGCCGCCGGCCCGTCGCCGGGCTCGGTACAGACGAGACCCCGGTAGCGGACGCCGTCGCGCTCCACCGGCCCGACGATCCGTGAGAATCCGTGCCCACCGCTATGCCGTCCGGTGCGCTCGACCATCTTCGCGACCACCTCGACGCTGACACGTCCGTCGGCGGCGGCCGCGGTCGCCAACGTCTCCACCCACCCCGCCGGTCCCGGCGACGCGGTCTTGCCGGCCGCCTCCGCGAGAGGGCCCGGCACGACGTGCGTGAACCACAGCGCTTCGACCGGGTTCCGCCTCACCATGCGCCCTCTACCTCTCCTGAGAACCAGCGTTCCAGACGATCGCCGAGCTCCCCAGGCGTCCAGTCCCGTACGAGCAGACGCGGCAGACGGTACGGGTCGCTCCCCGACCAGACCGTGCCCGGCACGTTGGCGCAGGCCGCCATGTACCCGCAGTCGTGCGCCACCGCGGGAGCCACGTCGGGGACGTCCCCATGGCCGCCGAAGGGATAGGAGAGCAGGTCGCAGCCACGGCCGGTGAGCTCCTGCAGCCGGGCCTTCGACGCCAGGAACTCCCCCCGCACGTCGTCCGGCGCGAGTGCCGTGAGGAGCGTGTGCGTAACGCAGTGCGAGCCGACGTCGATGACATCGCTGCGCGAGAGCGCCGCGACCTCCTCCCCGGTCATCAGCGCCGGACCCTCCCCCGGCCCGCCGTGCGTCGCTCGCAGCCCGGCCAGGGCCCGCGTCCGGCCCTCGTCGTCGAGGAGGCGCAGTTCTGCGGCCACGCGGCGGTACTCGGCGTGCGCCGGCGTCGGATCGTCGCGGCGCCGGAGGTCCCACCTCTCGCCGCGGTCATCGTCCGGCCCTGGCGCGCCGGCCGACTCCACCGCTCGCGGCAGCAACAGGCTCGCCAGCTCGTCCCACCAGAACGGCGCCGCTTCACCGAGCCCTCCGGTGCTCACGAACATCGTGGCGGGGACGCCCGCCGCCCGCAGGAGCGGCTCGGCCGCGTGGAGGTTGTCGGCGTAGCCGTCGTCGAACGTGACGACGATCGTCCGCCTCGGCACCTGCGCGACCGCCATGCGACGGACGAGGTCGCGCATCCTCACGCATGATCCCATCTCCCGCAGCACCTCGAGATGCGCGGCGAAACGGTCTGGCGAGACGCACATCGCCTGGGGATCGCCGGACGGCGCCGCGACGCGATGGTAGGCGAGGATCACTGCGCCCGGCATCGCCCGCTCCCGGGCCGCCGTCGCCCTGCGCCGGACCCCTCTGGAGACCCGTCCGGTGGCCCGCTCCGCCAGACCGCGTACCCCATCGACGCCCGGCGCCGCGCCGACCGCGGCCGCCGCCCTGCCAAGAGGCGGCCGCGCCCGCGCGGCCACCCGGTCCGCGAGACGCCGCGCCCGTCGCCACTGCTCCCCGGTCGCCCTCTCCACCGGCTCGGCGGCCCTGACCGCGGCGCGTCCTGCGTTGTACCAGGAGGCGTCGAGGAGCCGGCGCACGTCCGCCTCGCCGCGCAGCTCCTCCGCGAGCCCGGTCCCCGGCGCCGCTTCGCGGACCTCGGCGAGCATCCGCGAGATCTCGGCTGGATGCTCGCCGCTGTAGCGATCAAGCCAGCTCGGGGAGCGATAGACGTTGTGGACACGGAACGGCCTCCGCAGGGTGAGGTACGAGTCGGCCATCCAGCGCCGCGCCTCGGCGAACCACGACGGGCTGACATCCCAGTTGACGTAGTACTCGACCTTCTCACGCACCTGACGCGGAAAGAGCAGCGAGTAGTGGAGGAGCTTCACGCCCAGGCGCTCCGTGGCGCCGACGTCGAGCCAGACGCCGTCGACGGCTGAGGCGGCCGCCGGCAGATCGGCGAGATCCGCATCGGGGCCGTCGCCGTCGGGCGCCCCGGTGCGCAGGTCGTTGCCGTTCTGGTCGAGCACCGTCGGCGGCCTGTGGCGAGCGTAGCTGTAGCCCGGGCCCCAGCGGAACAGACGGTGATAGACGTTCCCGCCCCGCCGCAAGTGCCATCCGTCGGCGACGACGTCCGGCGAGCCCCAGAACGTCACCATCCTGAAGCTGGCGGCAGCCACTCGGGGCTCTTCCCCGAGACGCCCAAGCATCGTCGCCATCGCCTCCGGCAGGTAGAACTCGTCGACGTCGACCTGCCAGAGGTAGTCGCCGGTCGCGCGAGCGGCGTACGCGCGGCTCTGCTCGTCCTTCTCGCCCGGCCAGAACCCGTCCGTATGCCCCTCGTCCTCCGCCGTGACGATCTCTACCTTGTCTTGAGGATCCTGCTCGGCGCGAAACGCCCGCAGCCGCTCCAGAGTGCCGTCGCTCGAGTGTCCGTCGGAACGGGCGAACCCCGCCGCGGCGGGGGACGCGCCCTCGACCACGACGATCTGGTGGGCGAACGGGTACAGCGACCTCAGGTTCGGCTCCAGGAACGGCAGGCCGTTGAGCACGATGATGCCGAACGTCACGCGCGGCCACGGGGCCGGGCGGGCCACAGTCGAATCCTCGCGGACGCCGCTCTCCGTGCCGCTCACCACTCACCCCTCCCCACGGCCGCCCTCGCCTCGTCGCGAGCCCTCAGCAGCCTCTCGAGCGGCCAGAGGATGAGATAGGCGTAGTAGGCCGGCAGCTGCCGGGACTCGACACCCCTGTTCCGCAGCCACTCGCTGGCGCGGCGGAAGCCTCTCTTCCACTCCAGCCGCCAGTACGCCTCCCAGATCCTGCCCAGACGGCCGACGTTGCGGTTCACCCAGCGCACGTAGTCCGGCCGGATGCACTCCCGCAGCACGTCGACGTCGAGCGGCCGCAGCGGGACGCGGTGCAGCGCCTGCACGTCGAGGGTGTTCATCGGATCGCCGTCGGCCTCCCCGTCGGGGCCCAGACCGAGCTCCGCCAGGAAGGCGCGCTCCCACCGCCACTCGTAGCGCAGCTCGAGCGGGAGGCGCAGCGTCGTCGTCGCCAGACGACGATCGATCAGCGGTGCCGCGGCCGCGAAGCCGAGCTTCCGCGGCACCTGCAGGAGATAGCGGAGCAGCATCGTCCGGCGCCGTGCCCTCTCCAGGGAGCGGCGCCAGGGGTCCTCGCCGATCGCCCGGTTGGCCTCGAAGAACTCGTGCGCGGCCTCCCTCGTGAACGGAAGACGGCTCGCCTCGGACGTCGCCCGCTCCGGTAGATGGGTGAAGAAGGGGACGACATCCTCCGGGCGCTCCCACGGGCGGGTCAGGGTGCCCGAGAGAGGATCGGTGCCGGCCATCCAGTCGCCGAGCGCCCCGCTCAGGACGAGCGGCCTCTTCCCCATGACGTCGGGTCCGAGGCGGCCGCGGACCTTGCGGTAGAACTCGATCTGGTACATCCCGTGCGCTTCCACGACCGGGCCGAACCAGTCGTACCATGTGTCCATGAACCGGTGCTGCTCCCCGAGCTCGACGTGCTCCCACGGGACGCCGACCTCGCGAGCCACCCTGCGAGCGCGGACCACCTCGGTCGAGGAGGTCTGCTCGTCGCTCGTCCCGAACGAGAAGGCGCGGACGCGATCGGTGACCCCCAGCTCACGCAGCATCACGTTCAGTATCGTGGAGTCCTTGCCGCCGCTCGTGGGGACGACGATGGGCGTGTCGCCGTCGTCCACCACATCGGCGACCGCGTCACGCATGAGCTCGAGCACGTCGGCGACCGTCGAGACGCCGGGCTCGAGGCTCATCCGCGCGTCGGGGCCGGGCTCCACCGACAGACGGCCATCCTCGTCGCGGACCAGACGCATGCCGGCGTCGACGAACCGCACGCCCCGGACCGGCGTGCGCCCGAGGATCGAGTAGCCGACATCGAGGTAGTACGAGAGCCCCTCCGGATCGATCTCGACCTCTGGCAGGTCGATGACGGCGGACACGTCGCGGTCCACCGCGCCGGTCCGCACGTTGTAGAACATCGGCTCGAGCTCGAGCCACGGTGCCTCGTAGACGACCTCGCTCATGTGTCGCCCCTCACGGCCCACCGCCGACTCCCGCTCATTTCACGCCGCCGCCATCACCCGTCGCAGCGGCCGTCCTCGCCGCATCGCGGGCCTGGAGCAGTTGCTGCAGCGGCCAGAGGACGAGATAGGCGTAGTAGGCCGGCAGCTGTTGCGCCTCCAGCCCTCTGGCCCTCAGCCACGCGTTGACCCGTCGCAGACCCTTGGTGGTGGCCGACCGCCAGTACATCTCCCATAGGCGCCCGAGACGGCCGACGTCGCGGTTCACCCAGCGTACGTAGTCGGGCCGGATGCACTCCCGAAGGACGTCGACGTCGAGCGGCCGCAGCGGGACGCGGTGCAGCGCCTGCACGTCGAGGGTGTTCATCCGGTCGCCTGCATAGGCGTCTCCATCGACGTCGAGCCCCGCCTCGGCCAGAGTCCGCAGCTCCCACCGGTAGTCGAGCCTGTCCTCAAGCGGGAGGCTGAGCGCCGCCAGCCCGGCCCGTTCGTCGGCGAGGGGCGCCGCGGCGGCGAACCCGAGGCGCCGCGGCACGTCGACGAGGTATCTCAGGAGCATCGTCCGCGTCCGCGCCTTGGTGAGGAAGCGCAGACGCGGATCACGCTGCACCGCCGCGCTCTCCTCCAGCGCCTCCTCGGCCGCGTCTCGCACCACAGGGAGCGCGCTTGCCGCCGACGTCGCGTGCTCCGGTCCCTGACGGAAGTAGCGGACGACGTCGTCGGGGCCGGTCCACGCGGCCGGCAACGTCAGCGACTCCGGGCACTGGCCGGCGAACCAGTCGCCGAACGCCCCGCTCAGGACGAGCGGCGGCTCGCGCATGGCGCCCTCACCGAGTCGCGCCGCGATGCCCCGATAGAACTCGATCTGATACATGCCGTGCGCCTCGACCGCCGGTCCGAACCAGTCGTACCAGGCCCGCATGTAGTGGTGCTGTTCGCCCAACTGGATCCGCTCCCAGCGGGCGCCGACCCGGCGCGCGACCTCTCTCGCCCGGACGACCTCGTCGCAACGGCTCTGATCGTCGCTGAGGCCATAGGTGAAGATCCACACCCGGTCACCCAGCCCCAGTTCGCGCACCAGGGCGTTCAGCATGCGGGAGTCCTTGCCGCCGCTCGTCGGGATGACGACCGGTCCGGACGTCCCGGCGACCGCCGCCGCGACCGCCCCCCGCATCGCGTCGAGCACCTCATCGACCGATGAGGTCCCGTCGCCCGGCACCCGCCCAGCGGCCGCCGTTGGCTCCACCGAGAAACCGCCCCCCGGTCCGCGCAGCAGACGGGTGGCCGCCTCGACGTACCTGACGTCCCTCACCGGCGTGCGGCCGAACGCGGAGTAGCCGAGGTCGAGGTAATACGAGAGCCCCTCGGGATCGAGCTCGACCTCTGGCAGGTCGATGACGGCGGACACGTCGCGGTCCACCGCGCCGGTCCGCACGTTGTAGAACATCGGCTCGAGCTCGAGCCACGGTGCCTCGTAGACGACCTCGCTCATGCGGTGCCCTTCGCGCTCCCCTCGTCTGCCCCCTCCGCCTCTTCGACCCCGACAGCGTCGTCCCCCCTCCGCTCGATCAGCACCAGGCCGCACACGAGCGCGAACGGCCACAGGCCGAGCGGGGTCTTGAACGGGTTCATGAACGTCCAGCTCACGAACCCCTCGAAGGCGCTCGCCAGCACGACGCACGCCAGGACCAGCCACAGGTACTCGCGCTCCTCCGGAGCGCGCAGCATCGATCGTCCGGCGCGCCACAGGCCCGACAGGTACAGCGCCGCGAACAGGGCCACCCCGATCACGCCCAGGCGGAAGAGGACGGGCACCCACACGATGTCCGGCGCCATGCCTTCCATCCGGGTCACCCTCGAGTCGACAGTGGAGGACGGGAAGCCGACGCCGATCGCCCGGCCGTCCTGGCCCACCCACTCCCACGTCAAACGCATCTTGTCCTGACGGTTCACGAGATTGGGCTCCTGGGCGACGTTGGGAGACGCCACCGCGACGTCGATCCGCGAGAGGAAGTACTGGGTCTGAGCGGGCAGGAACACGAAGACGAGAGCGCCGAGGACGACGACGATGGCGGCCAGCGAGAGGAGGCGGCGGACGACGACCCCGGCCTGCCGCCGCTTGAACAGACGCAGCGCAAGGACGAGAGCGATCTCCGCCACGGCGATCACCAGGAGCGAGCGGGTGTACGACACCCACAGAGCGCCGAAGGTGATGACGACCACCGCGATCGCCCACCAGTCCCACTTCCTCTTGGCGAACGCCCAGGCCACGGCCAGCCCGAGGAGCTGCGGCATGAAGTAGAAGCTGCGCGTGAGACGCTGGCCCATGAAGGTGAACACCTGATACTCGGTCTCGCCGGCGTAGATCGACAGGCCGAGGCCCTGGTGACCGATGAACAGCGCCGCGGCGACCGTGTTGGCCAGGACGAGCGCGCCGAGGAAGCCGACGACGTGCTGCCGGCTGCTGCGCGCCACGACGTCCAGCACGAGGGCGAAGCCGACGAGCAGGTAGATGAAGCCCTTCGCCTCTGCCAGCGCCGGCACCAGCGCGCCGGCACCCACCGCCTCGATGACGATGTTGAGCAGCACCAGCGCGGCGACGCCGAGCAGGATCACCTCCTCGGGGACGATCAGCCCGCCGCTGAACGGCCGGCGCCGCGGCGTCGCCTCGCCGGAAGGGGAGCGGAACCGCTCCGGGAGCAGCAGATCGCTGCACACGAGCCAGACGAGCACAAGCCAGATCATCATGTGGTCGGCCGGCTCCAGGCGCCCCGGCACTGCGAAGATCCTGAGCCTGTCGAGGAAGACGGCGTCGCTCATGTACATGAGGAACGGGATGCCGAGCAGGTAGATTCGGGCTCTCATGCTGCGGTAGAGGAAGTAGACCAGCAGTGCCGCAGGCACCAGATAGGCGAGCGCGCTCACGGGCGGCCACCTCCCCGCGGCACCGGGAGGCGGGCCCCCGACGGCTCCAGTCCGAGGGCGGCGGCCACCGCCAGGTCGACCTGGCGGCGCGAGAAGGCGCCCACGTACTCGGCCAGGTCAGTTGCGTAGGGCTCCGGTCCCTCCTCGTCGAGGCGCCGGAACCGCGCCGCGAGCGCGTCGCGGTCCCCGGGGTCGCACGTCCGTCCGAGCCCGAACGTCCGCGTCCTCCAGGCCATGAGACCCTCGTCAGGCACCAGCACCGGCCGGCCCGCGGCCAGCGATTGCAGCATCACGCCGCTCGAGCCCAGGTGGTCGCGATACGGGAGCACGGTACAACGGGCGGCGGTCAGGAAGAGGGCGGCGGTCGCAGCGCTGCGATACGCCTCGCCGGTCTCGAACAGCCGCCCCGCGGCCGCCAATTCCGAACGCTCCTCCGGCGCGTCGTCGGCGTCCGGCGGCCGTCCGCAGTGCGCGACACACCCGTCGACCGACGTCGCCAGCTTGAGCAACCGGTCGTACCCCCGACGGCGCTGTGGCGTGCCGAGGTACACCAGTACCGGTCGGCCGCGGTTCGCCTCGAGGAACTCCCCCAGCACCGGCCGCCAGCGGCAGACCTCCGGATCCGCGGCGTCGCCCTGCTCGTCGATCTCGAAGGCCGTGCTGATGTCCGGCAGCCACGCGTGACCCTCCGGGTGGAGCGCCACGAAGTGCTCGTCGAGACACAGCGCCGAGGCAAGGATCCGCCGGCGCGGCTGCAGCACCTCGTGGAAGCGTCGTCCGTCGGTGCGCCACCGCCGCAGACGGGAGAGCCGACGGCGCAGCGTGGCGCGCTCGGGACTCCGGTAGAGGTAGTTCGTGCTGCGCAGGAAGATGCCGATGAGACGGCCCGGCACGCGGCGGGCTCCAGGGAGCGCCGCCTCGCTCAGCGCCGGCAGATGGTCGTCGGCCTCGGTGAGGATGGTGGCGTCCGCCGCCGAGTCGGCGACCAACGCACGCAGGCGAGCGAGCGTCACGTCGCCTCCGCCGTCGGCCTCGCCGGCGAGATCGATCACCCGGTCGCCGAGCAACGGCGCCAGATCGTCGAGCAGCGGCGTCGACAGCCTGTCGACGCCGCGCAGGTCGGCCGCCAGCGAGACCCGCAGGCCGTGCGCGTCGGCAAGCGCGGCCAGCACACGGACGTACACCTCCCGGTGACCGGAGAGCCCCGGGGAGAAGATGAGACAGCTGTCGGGCGAGGGCGTCACGGGACCCTCCGCCCCTCACACGCGGGCGGGCAGGGGCTCAGCGACCCAGCGGAAGGTCGGTGCGATCGCCCCGGGCCGCGGGCTGAGCCCGTAGACGCCGTCGGTGGTGTCGCGCTCGGTATCGAACGCGACGCCGGTGTCGATCTGGACGATCCAGCGGACCTTGTAGATGCTGATCCGGGGCATCGCCAGGTACCGTCCGTCGTTGAGCAGGCCGGCGGGGATGACGCACTCGAGCCGGTTGCGCCCCTCTCGCAGCGTCGGCCAGATCTCCCGTGGCCCATCGGTCTGGTAGCTGCGGACGACCATCGTCCCGTCGTTCATCATCAGATCGAAGCCGATGACCAGGTCGTCATGGACGCGTCGCAGGTCGACGTCCATGCGCACGGTCAGCGGCTGGCTGGTCAGGAAACTCGAGGCGGGGTCGCCGTGCTCGTCGAGCACGGCCATCGAGACCAGCCTGACGTCGTCGTCGCCCGGCTGCTCGCCGGCCGGCCAGGCCACGCTCGATTCGGCCTCCAGGTGACCACGCAGGTACTCCTCCACGACCTTGCCCGCCGGACCGTCGTTGACGATCCGGCCCTCGTCGAGCTGGACGGCGCGATCGCAGAGGGTCCGCACCGCCTGCATCACGTGGCTGACGAACAGGACCGTGCGGCCGCCGTGAGCGACGTCGCCCATACGCCCGAGGCACTTCCGCTGGAAGGCGGCGTCGCCGACCGACAGAACCTCGTCGATGACCAGCACCTCGGGCTCGAGATGGGCCGCGACGGCGAACGCCAGCCGCACGTACATCCCGCTGGAGTAGCGCTTCACCGGCGTGTCGAGGAAGCGGCCGATCTCCGAGAAGTCGACGATCGCCTCGAAGTTGCGGTCGATCTCGGTCCGCGGCATGCCGAGGATGGCGCCGCTCAGGTAGATGTTCTCGCGTCCGGTGAGCTCGGGGTGGAAGCCCGTCCCGACCTCGAGCAGGCTGCCGACGCGGCCCTCGACCTCCAGGTAGCCCTCGGTCGGCTCGGTGATGCGGCTCAGGACCTTGAGCAGGGTGCTCTTGCCGGCGCCGTTGCGGCCGATGATGCCGAGCACCTCCCCGCGGTGGACCTCCAGGTCGACGTCCTTGAGCGCCCAGAGCGTCTCCATGCTCGAGGTCGCGGCCCCGGGGTGGCGGATGCGCATGATGGGCTTCTTCGCCGCCTCGACGATGGCGTCGCGCAGCGTCGCGTGCGGCTGCACGGCACCGCCGATGCGGTACATCTTGCCGAGGCCCACGGTGCGGACGGCGACGTCGTCCACGCTCACACCACGTCCGCGAACCGCCGCTCTGTGCGGCGGAAGTAGTACAGCCCGCTCACGAGGACGACGGAGACGATGCCGATGGCCACGAAGAGAAGGGTGTCCGGGGCCCGGTCGCCGTACAGGCACCAGCGGAACCCCTGCACCACGCCGGCCATCGGGTTCAGCCCGTACAGGTAGCGCAACGGACCGGTGACGTCGTCGAGCGGATACGCGACCGGCGAGATGAACAACCACATCTGGATGAGGTACGGGATGATGTACTGCACGTCGCGGTAGAGGACGTTGAGGGCGGCGAGCCAGAGGCCGAAGCCCAGAGCCGTCGCCATGGCCAGCAGGACGAGGAACGGCAGGAAGACGATCTGCCAGGTCGGCGTCATCCCGTACGCGAACATCATGATGAGGAAGACGACGAAGGCGATGGCGAAGTCGACCAGTCCGGCCAGGACCCCCGAGACGGGGATGACGAGGCGCGGGAAGTAGACCTTGGTCAGCAGGCCGGCGTTCGACACCATGCTCGTGCCGGCCCGCTGCAGCGACCCCGAGAACAGTTGCCACGGCAGCAGGGCGGCGAAGGTCATCACGGGGTAGGGCACGTTCGGATCGCCGGAGTCGACGCCGAGGACGAGGTTGAAGACGACCCCGAAGACGACGATGGCGAGCAGCGGCTGGACGACGACCCAGGCGATGCCGAGGATCGCCTGCTTGTAGCGGACCTTGATGTCGCGCCAGGTGAGGAAGTAGAGCAGCTCACGGTACTCCCAGAGCTCGCGCAGGCGTACCGGTGCCCACCCCGAGGTGGGCTTGATGATGCGTCGCTCCGGGGGCCCGGATGGCGTCTGTGCTTCTGCCGCGCTTCCAGCCACATCCTGCCTTTCTCCGGCGGCCAAGGATACCCTGTCTGACCTCCGGCCCGCCGCCGGCCGTTGCCCGGCCTGGCGACTGTCTCCAGCCTCGAAAACACCTATCGACGTCTGGCCCTAAACCCCTTAGCGGACTTGCCGACAGCAGGTACCGGAACGACCACGGGAAACGAAGCGAGTCGCGCCGGTGCGACACTCGAAGGGCCCTGGTTCGGCGGGCGTCTCTTGCTTCTTCCGGGACACACGGAGACGGAGGTCATCGTGTCGAGGAAGAAGGGAACTCTCGCCGTCCTGACCGGCGCTGCGCTGGCCGTCTTCCTGTTCTCTCTCGCCTTCCTGACCCTGCCCGCGGACCCCGCGGCGGCTGAGGTCGTCACGAAGAGCGAGTCCTGGACGGTGAACCGCAACGACGTCCTGGACAAGGCCCGCAGCAAGCGCCAGAAGCAGATCTCGGCGCTCTACCGCAAGGTGCGCCGCTACTCCTCCAAGGCGAAGAAGCGGACGATCCGCCGGGCCATGCTCAAGCGCGACTGCGACATCATCAAGCTCAACAAGTCGGTCGCCGCGCTCAACCAGATCGTCCTCGCCGACGAGACCTACGACGCGAGCGATCCCGTCGTCGTCGACCTCCTCGACCTCAACGCGAAGGTCCGCCGCCTGGACACCAGGGCCGCCCGCTACTCCCGCAAGGCGAGGATCCCCAACCGCACCAGCGTCGTCCGCAACGTCGTCCTCTGGCGCGACACCCTCGCCGGGCAGAGCCGACAGCTCAAGGAGAAGAAGCCCAAGAAGAACGACCCCATCCCCGAGCCGACGCCTGAGCCGACTCCGACGGAGGAGCCCACACCGGAGCCCACTCCGACGGTCGAGCCGACGCCGGACCCCACGCCCACGGAAGAGCCCACTCCCGAGCCGACGCCGACCGAGGAGCCCACACCGGAGCCGACCCCCACCGAGGAGCCGACTCCCGAGCCGACCCCCACGGTCGAGCCGACGCCGGACCCCACTCCGACGGTCGAGCCGACTCCTGAACCAACGCCGACCGAGGAGCCCACACCGGAGCCGACCCCCACCGAAGAGCCGACTCCCGAGCCTGAGCCCACCGTCGTCTCGGTCGAGGACCACGGGGCGGTCGGCGACGGCGTCACCGACGACACGGCGGCCGTGACCGCGGCCTTCGCGGCAACCGCCGGGAGCGACACGCCGGTGAGCTTCCCCGAAGGCACCTACGTCGTCTCCACGCTCACCGTGCCAGCCGACGTCACGATCGTCGGTGCCGGCACCGAGCAGAGCTGGCTCAAGGGGCGCATCACGCTCTCCGGCGACACGAGCGTCAGTGACCTGAAGATCGGCGCTGTGGACAGCGCGCTGCGGTTCGCGGACGGCGCCCACGACACCCTCCTGGAGCGCGTCTACGTCTTCGGCGGCGGATCGATGACCTCGGGGTCCCACCAGGGCGTCATCCGCTTCCACGAGGACCGCGGCGCCGAGCGCATCACCTTCCGCGACTGCACCATCGGCGCCAACCAGCGCGACGGGAACGGCGTGAGCCTCGTCGACCGCGGCTACGAGGGCGCGACCTACCGCGACATCGTCTTCGAACAGTGTCACTTCCTGGGGTCGCCGCGGATGAACGTCGAGATCATCCAGCGTCCGGACGGGAGCCATCCGGTCACGACCGGCTACCGCAACATCAGCTTCTACGACTCCGTGTTCGAGCCATCGGGCTCCGAGAACGTCTCCTACGACGGGACGATCCTCGCCGGCAGCTCCACCATGTCGAGGAACACCATCCTCGGGTCGGGGGCGACGACGCAGTACGAATGGGGACAGGGCGTCGAGTTCAACGGCGTCACGAACATGACCTTCACAGGGAACACCGTCTACCGCTGCGGCGGCTCGATGATCAACCACCAGGGCGACCCGTCGGTCGACTCCAACAACGTCTTCGTCGACAACGTGTTCGACGCCCGCGTGAGCCACATCTCCGAGGTGCCGTCGCCGACCGCCGCCGCCATCCACTTCAAGCAGGTGCGCGGGGCGACGTTCCAGGACAACACCGTGATCACCGACGTCGGCGGCCAGGTCGTGTACATGAGCGAGTCCCCGGGCAACACGTTCACGGGCAACGTGCTCAAGGACACGCGGGCCGGCGACGACGCCCATCAGGTCCTGTGGCTGTGCGACGGCTCGAGCGAGAACGATTTCACGTCCAACACGATCCACAGTGATTGGAGCTGGGGCCACGTCTGCGTCTACAGCGGCTCCGACCACAACATCTTCACGACCAACACCTTCGTGCTGCTCGGCGGACGAGCCTTCAGCGTCGACAGCGGCCTGACGATCCACACCTCCGGCAACATCATGCAGTGACCCTCTCCCGGCCTCGATCGGACGACGCCGGCCGGAGCTGACCGGCGCCGGGCCGCATCCGGGCCCGCGTCCGGTGCCGCTGAGCCGCAGGCGCCCGAGCCGTGAACACGGCTCGGGCGCCTGCTCCATCTTCACGCAAGAGTACTTTGACAACGTGTGCTGGCATCAGTACTTCCCGAAGGACTGAAGGATTCTGCAGCGAAGCCGATAGTAAGGAGTGTGACGTCCCAGACATTGACATCCCGTCATCCGATCATCAGCGGCAGCGACAGGCTACTCCGTGAGGCGCCGCCGAGCCGGGGTACCCTCGTCGCCTGCCCGGACCTCGGCGCCCACGTCGCTCTTGGCTGGGTGCCGTCGACATGGGCCGCGATTCTGCCCGCCCTCTACTCCAGCGCGTACTCCGTCATGGAGCTCATGACGGCCTCAGAGAGTGGGTCCGAGCTCGGCGCCTGCCGCCTCGACGACCCGGAGCACGTGCTCGTCTTCGCCCGCCACGGCCGCACGGCGGCCGTCCTGAACCGTCTCATCGACATCGCCCCCGGGTCCGTCACGGCCGCGGCCGACGCCATCCTCCGCGCCGCCCCAGACGTGGCGCGCGTCACCGTCCAGCTGCAGTTCGACCCCGCCGAACTGGCGCGGCCCACTCTGACGCGGCAGCGCCTCTCGGACTTCGTCGTCGCCCTGCCGGCGCCTCCGGCGAGGATCGACGACACGCTGAGCAGGTCGACCAGGAAGCACCTGCGCAACTACCACAACCGCCTCCGCCGCGACTATCCCGACCACGAGTTCGAGGTCGTCACCGGCGAAGCGATCGATGAGACGCTCCTGCGGTCGGTCGCGGAGCTGATCGACCGGCGTATGCGGTCGAAGGGCGACACCTCTCAGCTGCCCTCCGACTACGCGCTCCGGATGCTGCCGTTCGCACGATGCTGGGGCTGCGTAGGCCTCATCCGCGTAAACGGCGCGGTCGTCGCCGCCGATCTCTGCTCGCACGTGGGCGACCAGGCGTTCGACCACGCGGGCTCCTTCGATCCCGACTTCGAGCGCTACGAGCTCGGATGGGCGTGCATCCTTCGGAACATGGACTACGCGGCGTCGCACGGCTGCCGCAAGTTCCACCTTCTGTGGGGCGACCATCGCTACAAGCGACGCCTCGGCGCCGTGCCCACGCCTCTCTTCCAGACGGTGATCTACCGGTCGTCCTTCGCCCGCCTGGCTGCGGTACGCGACTGGGGCGGCCTCGCGGCCGATTCCACCCGCACCCGCGCCGCCCGTGCCCTCCGGAGGGCACGACGAAGGGGCGGCCGCGGCATCAGGACACTCCGCCATCGGGGCCAGCACTCGGCCTCCGGCATCTGAAGCGCCGACACCCGGACCCCACTTCGGCGCCCAGACTCCACTTTCGCGCCCTGAAGGACGATAAGACCCCGGAGACGTGTTCCGTCAGGTATCGTGGAGACAACGTCAAGGGGCACGAGCATGGGCGACGGTGAGACGGCCGCAGGCGAGCCAGGGCTCGCGGCGGCGTCGGGACACGTGATCGAGTATCGCGACCTCGGCGCCGAGGTCGCCGTCGACCACATCCCCGCGCAGTGGTCCGCCCGCCTGCCGGCGCTGTACTCGAGCTCGTTCTCCACCCTGGAGCTCTTCCCCGTCGTCTCCCGCGCACCACGCTTCAGCGCCTGCCGGCTGACCGACCCGGAGCACATCGTCGTCTTCGCCGTCGAGGAACGCGCCGTCCGCCTGCTCAACCGTATCTTCAGTGTCGGACCCGCCGACGTCGACAGGGTCGCGGAGGCCGTCTTCAGGACACATCGACAGATCGACCGCGTCCTCGTCCAGCTGCCTTTCGAGCCCGGCGCGCTCGCCTTCCCCGCGACCCTCCAGCACAGGCTCTCCGACGTGGTCGTCGCGCTGCCCGACGACATCGACTCCTCACTCGAGCTTCTCGGCCGGTCGACGCGCATCAACGTCCGCAACGCGCGGAATCGCCTGAAGCGGGAGTATCCCGATCACGAGTTCGTGGTCGTCGACGGCGAGGAGATCGACGCCGGACTCCTCGACCTCACCCTCGACCTCGTCAGGGAGCGGATGCGCTCGACGGGCCGGGTCGCGCTCATCGAGGATGACCGCACCGAGCGGATGCTGCCTTTCGCGCGCCGCTGGGGCCTCGTCTGCGCCCTTCGCATCGACGGCCACATCGCAGCGGCCGACCTCTGCTCAAGGGTCGGCAATCAGATGTTCGACCATCACGGATCGTTCCGTCCCGAGCTCGCCTACTACCGCATCGGCCTCCTGACTCGCCTCCACGCCATCGACGTCGCGATCTCGTCGGGGTGCTCGGCGTTCCACCTGCTCTGGGGGGAGACGAGCTACAAGTTCCGCCTCAGCGGCGTCCCCCGACCTCTCTACGACGTCGCCGTCTTCCGCAGCCGCAGAGCCCGGCTCGCGGCGGTCGACGACTGGTCGCGCCGCGGAGCCGAGCGGGCGCGCTCCGCCTGGAGGGCCGGCGCCCGCCGGGGACGGACCGCGGCCCGCAAGGGCGTCGACGCGGCTCTCCGTCGCTCCTCGAGCACGTCGGCGAGATGACCCGCCCGGCTTCACTGGATCACCGTCCCGGCGCGCACTCGGCCTCCTCCCCGCCGACGCGCACCTTCCCCGACCTGCGGGCCGACGTCTGGCTCGACCGAGTTCCGGAGTGGGTCGGGACCGAGCTGCCGGCGCTCTACGGCAACCCCTTCTCGACGATGGAGTACTTCTGCTCCTGGGACAAGGTGCCGCTCGACGCGATGTCAGTCTGCACGCTGGACGAGCCGCGGCACGTCATCGTCTTCACGCGCGACGGGGGCACAGTGACGGTCCTCAACAAGCTGCTCTGCATCGAGCCGGACGACGTCGACCGGCTCGTCCGCGCCCTGCATCGTTCCCTCGACCGATTCGAACGCGTCCGCGTCGAGATCACGTCGCCGCCGGAGCGGCTCCGCACGCCTCACTGGACCACTCACGACGACGAGGACTGGGTCATCGCCCAGCCGCTCACCGTCGACGAGTATCGGAGCAGGGTCAAGCGCGACACACGGAAGACGGTCCGCAAGGCCGGCAGACGCCTCGACGACGACCATCCGGGCTGGGAGTGGCGCGTACGCCCCGGAGCCACGCTCACCGATGACGATCTCCGGGAGACCATCAGGTGGAAGGCGCAGCGCATGGAAGTCGTGGGCAAGGAGACGGGGCTCCGCGACGATCCGAGCACCATCGCCGCCCTGCACGCCCTCCTCGGACGCTACGGGGTGGTCGGAGAGATCACCATCGACGGGAAGGTAGCCTCCCGGGAGCTCTCCCTCCGCTTCGGGGATCAGGCCTGGATCGAATGGGACGCCTTCGACCGCGCCTACGAACCCTACGGCCTCGGGACCCTGTCCCTGTTCCGCGCCGTCGAAGCGTTCGTCACCGAGGGCGCGACCGTGCACCTCCTGTGGGGCACCGGCGACCACAAGCGGCGCCTCGGCGCCGAGCGCAGGCGACAGTTCCGGGTCACGGCGTACCCCTCGCGCGCACGACGGTGGCTGGACCTGCCGGAGTGCGTTGCAGCCGTCCGCGCCAGCCGGTCGGGGCGGCGGGCGGCGTCGGCGTGGGCGTCGGCCCGCTGGCACGCACGCCGGGCCGTCGGACGGTTCATGCCGGGCCGGGCTCGCGGCGCCGACGGCCGCTGAGGCGGACCGCGGCCGCCCTCAAGCCGTCGACCATCCCGACCGTCGCCGCGATGCCCCTGGCCGTCCCCGCCCTGAGGGGGATGGGCGCGGCCCACCGGCGCCGGCGCCGCAGCCGCTCGTATCTCACGAGCGACGGGAAGCTCCGTGAGTAGAAGAGGATGTCGCGCCGGCTGAAGTCCGGCAGCCGCAGCGTCGTGTCCGTCCGTTCCCGGCCCGCCAGGCCTTCTTCCTCCGGCCCGGCGAGCAGGGTCTGCGAACGACAGACCTCATCGAGCTCGGTGCCGGGGTACGGGTAGAAGACGCTCACGATCGCGGCGTCGGGCTCGATGGCCGCTGTGAGCCGCACGGTGTCGAGGAACAGCTCCGGCGTCTCCCCGGGCAGGCCGACCATGTTCTGGGTGGTCACTTTGATGTCCGCCCGCCGTAGCAGGTCGACCCCGGAGACGATCGCCTCGCGCTGTACGCCCTTCTTCATCACGCCGTTCCGGACGGCGTCGTTGCCCGACTCGACTCCCATGAAGACCCGCTCACACCCGCACTCCGCGAGCAGGCGCGCCTCCTCCTCGCCGAACACCCCAGGACGCAGGTTGCACCAGAAGGGGACGTCCAGCCGCCGACGGTACTCCGCCATGAACTCGCGGAACCAGGGCCTGTCGACCGTCAGCACCTCGTCGTGGATCTCGATGCGCCGCAGGCCGGTCGCCCCGACGGCCTCCTCGAGCAGATCGACCGCGGCGACGGGATCGGGACGGAAGAGCTCTTCGCCGCACACCCGCCGCAGGGCCTTGTTGGAGCAGAACGCGCAGCTGAACGGACACCCCCGGCAGAGCATGACCTCGAGGTTGAAGCTCTCGCGGTCGAAGTCGGGGAACCTCGCCAGCTCTTCGAGGAAGAGGCGATGGTCGTACCCGAAGATGGCCTGCCCCTCGGGTCGCCAGTCCCACGGCGGGCTCTCGCGGACCGTGCGCGCCGGGCCGGCGCCCTCGGCGACCCGCAGCCCCGGGACGCCGGTGACCGGCTCTCCTCGCGCGAGACGCTCGACGAGCTCCAGGGTCGGCCGCTCTCCGTACCCCACGCACACGGCGTCGAGGGAGTCCGTCGACTCGAGGACGCCCGGACGAAGCGTGGCGTCCGGCCCTCCGTACACCTGGAAGAGACCCGGCTGGTCGGCGCGCACGGCGGCCGAGAGCTCGCGCACGCCCCGGAAGCCCGACGTGGGGCCGTAGAACCCCAGCACCCTGGGCGCCGCGGTACGGATGCGCGCCAGCAGCGGCTCGCCGACCTCCTCGTCACGCCAGTAGATGAGCCCCGGCTCGACGCCGTGGCGTCGGAGATAGGCGGCGATCGACGCGACCCCGAGTCCGGTCGTGTACCCCGAGTGCGCGCTGCGGTCGTTGTAGATGAAGAGGACGTCCGTCACGACCACATACTACGCCTATGCGGGGAGATCCATCCCCTCCAGCCGCTCGAACAACTCGTCGACCAGACGATCCTCGGGGACGGTCGCCACCCGCTCGCCGCGCACGAAGACGACCCCCTCCCCGCTCCCGCCGGCGATGCCGGCGTCGGCGTGCCGCGCCTCCTCGGGACCGTTCACGCGGCAGCCCATCACCGCCACGGTGATCGGCAGCCGCGCGAAACGCGGGTCGGTCTGCAGCCGGCGCTCTACCTCCTCGGCCAGCGACACGATGTCGATCTCGGTGCGCGCGCAGGTCGGACAGGAGATGAGGTCCGGCCCGCGCCGCCGCAGCCCCAGGGCGCCGAGCAGCGCCCAGCCGACGCGGACCTCTTCTACCGGGTCGGCGGTCAGCGAGACCCGGATCGTGTCGCCGATGGCAGACGCGAGCAGCGCCCCGATGCCGACGGCGCTCTTGATCGTACCGCTCCAGCGCGTCCCCGCCTCGGTGACGCCCACGTGCAGCGGCGCGTCGCACGTCTCGGCCAGCAGACGGTAGGCGGCGATCGTCACCGGTACGCTCGACGACTTCACCGACACCTTGTAGTCGCCGAAGCCCCACTCGTCGAAGTCGACGGTGTACTGCTGCGCGGCCTCAACGAGTGCCCGGGCCGGGTCCTCGGCGGCCAACTCGCGCAGCTTTCGCGGAAGCGACCCCTGGTTGATCCCGATGCGGATCACCGCATCGTGCGCCGCGGCCGACTCGACGATGCGCGCCACGCGCTCGGCGCGGCCGATGGTGCCGGGGTTGATGCGCACGCCGGCCGCGCCGGCTTCGAGGGCTCCGAGCGCGAGGCGCCAGTCGTAGTGGATGTCGGCGATCACCGGGATCGGCGAGCCTGCGACGATGCGCCTGAACGGCTCCACGTCGTCGGCGGCCGGCACTGAGACCCGGACGATCTCGCAGCCGGCCTCTTGCAGAGCGCCGATCTGGGCGATCGTCGCCGCCGCGTCCGACGTCGGCGTGCACGTCATGCTTTGGACCCGCACCGGCGCGCCGCCCCCGACCGTCACCCCACCGACGGAGATCTGTCGCCTGGACGCCACGCTCAGCTCACCCGCCGCCCGCTCCCGCCTCCCGGCGGAACCACTCCCACGTGACGCGCAGGCCGTCGTCGAGCGTCGTGGAGGGCACAGCGCCGAGCACCCGTCGTGCTTCGGCGAGGTCGGCTTGCGAGTAGCGGATATCGCCGTCCCGGGCCGGCTCGAAGCGCACCCGCGCGTGATCGTCCCCCCCGGCCCGCCCGGCCACCCGGTCGACGGCGTCCATGAGCGCCAGCAGGCTGGTCTGGCGGCCGCTGCCGACGTTGAGCACGACGGAGCGGACCTCCTCGCCGGTCGCCGACCCATCGGGCGCCGCGAGCTCCGCCTCTGCCGCAAGGAGGTTCGCCCGCACGACATCGTCCACGGCAACGAAGTCCCGCGTCTGACGGCCGTCGCCGAACACGGTGTACGGCTCTGCGGCGAGCGCGCAGGCGAGGAACCTGGCGATCACCCCGGCGTAGTCAGAGGCGGGGTCCTGACGCGGGCCGAACACGTTGAAGTAGCGGAGACAGACGACCTCGGGGCCCTCGGCCGCCAGCACCCGCGCGTACCCCTCGATCGCCGCCTTACCGACGCCGTACGGCGACATCGGCATCGTGGCGGCCGACTCCGCGACCGGCAGCACCGACGCGTCCCCGTAGACGGCCGCCGACGAGGCGGCGACGAGCCGCCGAACGCCGGCCCGGGCGGCGGCGGCCAACACCGCGATGGTGCCGCCGACGTTCACGTCGTCGACCAGCTCGACCTCGCTGAACGACCGTTCCACCGAGACCACGGCGGCTTCGTGGAACACGACCTCGACCCCGTCGAGCGCCCGCTCGACGGTCCCGGTATCGCGCACGTCGCCGACGATCACCTCGACGTCGTCTTCGCATGCCTCCAGGTTCTCGAGCCGTCCGGCGGAGAGGTCGTCGAGCACACGGACCCGGTACCCCTCGTGCAGAAGGCCCTCGACCAGATGTGAGCCGATGAACCCGCAGCCGCCGGTGACAAGGGCGGAAAGACTCATCCGAGCAGCCGCCGGATGTCCCCGAAGGTGAGGTACAGGAACAGGGCCAGTACCAGGACGACCCCGACCGCGGCAAAGCGCTCCATGAACCGCGGGCTGACCTTGCGACGGCGGATGCTCTCGAGTGTGTTGAGCAGGATGTGGCCGCCGTCGAACGGGAGGATCGGCACCAGGTTGATGATCGCGAGGTTGATGCTGATGAGCGCCATCAAGGCAGGATAGAAGCCCTGCTGTACCGCCCGGCTCGAGACGTCGACGATGCCGATAGGACCGGCCGCACCGTTCGGGCCGATCGCGTCGATCTCTCCACTGAGCAGCATCCAGAAGCCCTGGAAAGTGGCGACGACGATGTCGCCGGTGCCCTTGATGCCCAGCCACAGGGCGGTCCATGGGGCCGGCCGCTCCGACGTCTGACCGGCACGCACGCCGAGGAACCCGAGGGAGTCGTCGTCGGGGTTGCGGGCCAGCGTCACCGTGACCGTCTCGACCGGCCCGTCGCGGGCGGCCGCGCCGTCCTCCTCGGCGGACTCACCAGCGGTAGTCGAGCCGGCGGTCGACCCCGGCACGTAGCGAAGCTCCACCTCCGTGTCCGGGTTGGCCGCCAGGAAGGCGCTGGCCTCGTCCCAGGTCTCGAACGTGACCCATTCGCCGCTCGTCCCATCGTCGGCGACCACGCGACCCGCGACGAGCGTATCGCCCGGCTCGAGCCCTGCCTCTGCCGCCGGCGCGTCCTCGACGACCTCATCGAGCGTGAGCGTCGCCGTGACCGTCCCCTGGGCGAGAAGGAACACGAACAGGATGAGCGGCGCCACCACGATGTTCATGAGCGGCCCGGCGAAGATCACCAGGTTCCGCTTCCAGACCGGCTGGTTGTAGTACGCCCGCGGCTCGGCCTCCAGTGGCAGCTCCTCGTCCTGGCTCATGCCGCTGATCTTGCAGAAGCCGCCGAGTGGGATCATGCCGATCCCGTACTCGGTCTCGCCGCGCTGGCGGCGCCAGATCGCCGGCGGGAAGCCGACGTAGAAGCGTTCGACCCGCATGCCGAGTTTCTTCGCGAAGATGAAGTGACCGAACTCGTGGACCGTGATGAGGAAGGCCAGTCCGATGAGGGCGACCAGCCACGTCCACTGGCCCATCACGAGCAGCACGACGATGCCTGCCAGGATGACCCATCCCCAGACGGAACGCTTCTGGGTCTGTTCCTCGCCCCCCTCCGGACCGGCGCCGCTTCCGCCCTGCCCGCTCTCCGCACTGGGCCCGCCCTCGATCATCTCCGAGATGCGGCGGCGGCGCTTGCGCGTCGCCCGGTCGTCACCCGTCGGAGCGTGCTCGTCGCCGGCGGGGCGACGTCGCCTGCGCCGCGGGGGCGGAGGCGGAGGCGGCTGTTCCGGGAAGGAACCGCCGCCCTCGTCGATAAGCCTGATATCGTCCTGATCGTTCAACAGGGAGAAGACCTCTCGGCATCGATAGGCTGCGGGCCGCCGGTGGAAGACGGCCCCGTCAGATTGTACCTGCAGGAAAGACGACCGATCGGAGCCTCGTGTTGTCGACCGCCAGAGCCACGCACGCCACCGTCCACGCACCGCGCGCCTCGCGCCGCCTGTCCCCCATTCTCGTCCTCGCGTCACTCACCTTCGTCGCCGCGATCGTCATGTCGTTCGCCGCCCGCGCCGAGGCACGCGAGCTCGCCGCGGCCACGGGCGCAAGTGCGACGGCGACGGGAGACGCCACTCTCCTCGCCGACGACCCGCCGACGCGGTCGGTCCGTGAGTTCGGCGCCCGTCCCAACGACGGCCGCGGCGATACCCGGGCCATCAAGCGGGCGATGCGCGCCTGCGCCGCCTCCGGAGAGCGCCTGTACTTTCCCGCCGGCACCTACGACTTCACCGGCATCATCATCCCCAGCGGGCTGCATGCCTACGGAGCGGGAAAGACGAAGACGAAGCTGAGGGGCGTCCTCACGTCGCGCAGCAACGTCACGCTCGAGCACATGCAGGTAGGCCGCTCCGGCAGGGCGTTCCGGTTCACGAACGGCGCCGGCAACGTCATGCTCTACGGGGTCAAGTTCGTCGGCGGCGGCGGCTCGGGCAGCGCGACCCATCACGGCGTCATCCGGTTCGGCTGGGCGAAGCGGGCCTCCAACGTCACCTTCGAGCGCTGCACCATCGGCCGCAACGTCAAGGGCGGCAACGGTGTCTGCCTCGTCGGCAACGGCACGTCAGACACCACCTACACCGACATCGTCTGGAAGGACTGCCGCTTCTACGGCCAGCGACGGATGGCGTTCGAGTGCATCCAGCGCGCCGACGGCGGCAACGAGATCACGACCGGCTACAGCGGCATCGACCTGATCGGCTGCAGCTTCGAACCCACCGGCTCCGTCACCATCTCCTACGACGGCTCCTGGCGCTGCGGCGACTCGCTGATCAGCGGGTGCCTCATCAAGGGCGCCGGCGCCCGGAAGACGGCCCGCTACGGCACCGGGATCGAGCTCAACGGCGTCACGCAGATGACGGTGGAGAACACGACGATCAGGCGCTGCCGCAAGAAGATGATCACGATGCTGGGCTCCTCGTCCCGGGACGGCGCCATCCGCGTCGCCGGCTGCACCTTCGACACCCGGACCCGCCACATCCGCTGGAGCCCCGACAAGTACACGCCGCAGATCGTCATGAGCGGTGTCCACGGCGCCACGTTCGACGGCTGCCGGTTCATCATCAACCGCGGCAGCCAGCCGGTCTACATGCAGCACTCGCCGGGCAACCACTTCGTCGACAACCGTTTCGTCGACACCCGCGGGAGCAAGGGTCACGAGCTGCTCTGGATCACCCTCTCCTCGTCCGGGAACCTGTTCGAGGGCAACTACTTCAGGACCGGCTGCTCCTGGGCGGCGGTCGCGATCCGCAACGGGGCCGACCAGAACACGTTCACCGGCAACACCTTCGTGAGGGGCGGCAAGCCCGCCTTCTCCGTCTCCCCGGGCCTCACCGTGATCGAGAACGACAACGCCTACGAGTGACGCGCCGCGCGGCGGTCGCGCGCGGCAGCGTGACGGCGCTCGACGCCGCCTGAGAGCTCAGACCAGGCCGGCGGCCATACGGCGCGTCTCGGCGTCGAGCGCGACGACGTCGTCGATGTCGCCCGGCTGCCCGCCTCCCAGCGCCTCGAGCGCCTCCTCGACGACCCGCTCGATGCCGAGGAAGCCCAGCTTCCCCTCAAGGAAGGCGTGGACGGCGACCTCGTTGGCGGCGTTGAGCACCACCGGCGCGCCGCCGCCCGCCTCGCCGGCCTCGTAGGCCAGGCGGAGACAGCGGAAGGTCGCCGTGTCCGGCGGTTCGAAGGTGAGCTGCCGGGCCGCCAGGTCGAGCGTCTGCACCGCCGGGACCGGCGCCCGGTCGGGATAGGTGAGCGCGTAGGCGATCGGCGTCCTCATGTCTGGCACGCCGAGGTGGGCGATGGTCGCCCCGTCGGCGAACCGCACCATCGCGTGCACCAGCGACTCGGGGCTGATCAGCACGTCGATGTCGCGGTACGGCACCCCGAAGAGGTAGTGCGCCTCGATCACCTCGAGACCCTTGTTCATGAGGGTCGCCGAATCGATGGTGATCTTGCGGCCCATCGTCCACGTCGGATGCCGCAGCGCCTGGTCGGGCGTCACGTCGCCCAGCTGCTCGCGAGTGCGGCCGCGGAACGGACCGCCCGATCCGGTGAGCACGACCTGCTCGGCGGCCAGCAGATGGCCGCCGAGCCCCGGCGCGCCGGCGTGTCCGCCTGGGCTGGAGTGCGCGGCCTCCTCCCCACGTCGAGGCGGCCGTCCGGCCAGCAGACACTGGAAGACGGCGCTGTGCTCGGAGTCGACCGGCAGGACGGCGGCCCCGCTCCGTCGAGCCGCCTCCAGCACCAGGTCGCCGCCGGCCACGAGGCTCTCCTTGTTGGCGAGCGCCAGCGTCGCCCCGCTCGCCAGCGTGGTCATGGTGGCGCGCAATCCGGCGGCGCCGACGATGCCGTTGAGCACCGTCACCGGCACGCCGTCGGCCTCGCCCGCGGCGGCGCACCGGGCGATCAGCTCGGCGATGCCCGCCTCGCCGGCGAGCACCTCGACGTCGTGCCCGGCGGTCAGCTCGCGGGCGCGGCCGGCGGCCGCTTCGTCGTAGACGGCCACCAGCTGCGCGCCGGCGGCGGCCGCCTGCTCGACCACGCCGGCGGCGTCGCTCCCCGCCGCCAGACCGACGATCCGCAGGCCGGGAACGACGGCGGCGATCTCCAGCGCCTGCCGTCCGATGGAGCCCGTGCTCCCGAGCACAACGACGCGTCGCACCGGCGCGCCTTCCGCCTCGGTCTCAGGCGCCTCGATCACGGCAGTCACCCCTCTCCGGTCTTTGCCGCAGCACCGCTTCTTGAGGCGTCGCCCAGCGTCCCACTCCGCGGAGTCCCGTCTCGTGAGCTCTCGGTCTCGTCCCCGCTCATCGCAGGAACCCGATGACGAGGTAGTAGACGGCGATGGCGCTGAAGATGAGCGCGTCGAAGCGGTCGAGCACGCCGCCGTGGCCGGGCAGGAAGCTGCCGGCGTCCTTCACGTCGACGTCGCGCTTGATGAGGCTCTCGAAGAGGTCGCCGATCGGACCGACCACGGCGATGGCCAGGCCCACGAGCAGCGACTCCGACGGGCTGAGGTCCGAGTAGAGGCCGATGAGCACGACGACGATCACCGTCCCGAGGAGCCCGCCGGCGTACCCTTCCCACGTCTTCTTCGGCGACAGCCGCGGCGCCATCGGGGTCGACCCGAAGTACTTGCCGACGAAGTAAGCCAGTGTGTCGCCGGCCCACGTGCCGAAGACGACCGTCAGCACAAGCGCCATGCCGTCGTCGACGCGGCGCAGCATGATGAGATGGGCGAACCCCAGCCCGACCCAGAGCGGCCCCAGCATGGTCACCGCCATCCGGCCGGTGACGCCGGGCCGCGGACCGCCCCAGGCGACGAGCACGAAGGCGAGACCGAGACCGAGCGCCATCGAGCCGAGGACGCCGACGGGGGTCCCGTACCCGGCGAAGTACATCATCAGCGCCAGGCTGATCAGCCCGGCCAGCGTCGCGGGGTGGTATGGATGGGTGACGCGGTAGAACTCGAAGGCGCCCAGGAACGCCAGGATGGTCATGACGGCGAAGAACAGCCAGCCGCCCTGGATGATGATGAGGACGGCGCCGACGCCGAGCACGGCGCCGACGATGATGCGCGTCAGCACGGCCGCCTCACCCCCGCCGTTCCGTCGCCCGGTCGCACAGGCATGGCCATCTCATCGCCGCCCATAGCGGCGCTTGCGGGTGGCGAACTCGGCCAGCGCCTCGTCGAGGTCGGCGGCGCCCATGTCCGGCCAGAGCGTCGGCGTGACGTACAGCTCCGTGTAGGCGAGCTGCCAGAGCAGGAAGTTGGAGATGCGCATCTCCCCGCTCGTGCGGATCAGCAGCTCGGGGTCGTGCATCTCGGGCCGGTAGAGGTACGGCCGCAGCAGCTCCGGATCGGCATCGGTATCGCTGCCCGCCGCCGCGTCTGCCCGGCCGGCGACCACGTCGGCGGCGTACGCACGGGCCGCGTCGGCCAGCTCGGCGCGGCCGCCGTAGTTGAACGCGACGTAGAACGTCATCCGCGAGTTGTGGGCGGTCGCCTCCTCCGACTCGCGGATGCAGTCGAGGAGGATCGGCGGCACCTTCTCGCGGCGGCCGAGGAAGCGCATCCGCACGCCTTCCTTGTCGAGCTCCGGCGTCTCCTTGCGGATCATCTCGACGAACAGCTCGATGAGCGCGGAGACCTCCTCGCCGGGCCGCTGCCAGTTCTCGGTGCTGAAGGAGAAGACGGTGAGCTCCTCGATCTCGTGGTCGAGAGCACGCTCGATGATGCGCCTGAGCGCCTTGACGCCGGCCCGGTGTCCGGCCGCGACCGGCAACCGCCGGCGCTCGGCCCAGCGGCCGTTGCCGTCCATGATGACGGCGACGTAGCGGCAGGTGCCGGGCGGCGCAGCGCCGGTCCCGGCGTCGGCGGCGACCGGCGGCGCCTCCTCACCGCCGCGACCCCGGCCGAGCTCGCGGCCGGCGGCGAGCCGGCGACGCAGCCTGGCATACTGGTCGCGGAGACCCATCGGCGCGACGTGCGGGGAGAGAGATCCGGCTCGAGGCGTCAGACCTCGAGGATCTCTTCCTCTTTGTGCTTGAGCAGCTCGTCGATCTGGTGCACGTGGTCGTCGGTGATCTTCTGCAGCTCCTCTTCGGCGCGCCGCTCGGCATCCTCACCGACCATGCCCTCTTTCACCAGCTCCCGCAGGTCCTTCATCGCGTCGCGTCGGACGTTGCGGCAGGCCACCCGGCCGTCCTCCGCCAGGCGATGGGTCAGCTTGACGAGCTCCTTGCGGCGCTCCTCCGTGAGGTGCGGCACCGGCAGGCGGATGACCTCGCCGTCGGTCGCCGGGTTGAGGCCCAGATCCGCTTCACGGATGGCCTTCTCCACCGACTTGATCGACGACTTGTCGTAGGGGGTCACGGTCAGGAGCCGGGCCTCCGGCGCGGCCACGTTGGCCAGCTGCTTGAGAGGCGTCCGGGTGCCGTAGTAGTCGACGGTGACACGGTCGAGCAGGGCGGTGGAGGCCCGACCGCTGCGGACGGTGTTGAACTCCGTCTTGGTGGCATCGACCGCCTTGTTCATCCGATGCCGCGCGTCTGCGAGCAGCTCCTTCTCCACGTCGTGCCCCTCCTTGTCAGGTCGAGCCCTGCGGCTCTCCGTCGGACAGACCACTGGCCACGAGGGTGCCCACGTCGTCGCCGGCGAGCACCCGGTCGATGTTGTCACCCGTCATCTTGAACACGTGGATGGGAAGATCGTTGTCCATGCACAGCGACAGCGCCGTCACGTCCATGACGGCCAGCTCACGCTGGATGGCGTCGAGATGGGTGAGGCGAGGGATGAACTCCGCGTCGGGGTCCTTCTCCGGATCGGCGCTGAACACGCCGTCGTAGCGCCGCTTGGCCATCAGGATCGTCTCGGCGCCGATCTCCAGCGCGCGCAGCGCCGCCGCCGAGTCGGTCGAGAAGTACGGGTTGCCGGTGCCGCCGGCGAAGACGCAGACGCGACCCTTCTCGAGGTGACGCATGGCGCGCCTGCGGATGTACGGCTCGCACACGGCGTTCATCTCGACGGCACTCATGACCCGGGTCGGGGTCCCGGCGCGTTCCAGCGCGTCCTGGAGCGCGAGCGCGTTCTGGACGGTCGCGATCATGCCGATATGGTCGCCGGTCACCCGGTCCATACCGCGGCCGGCGGCGGCGACACCGCGGAAGATGTTGCCGCCGCCGACCACGATACCGATGTCGACTCCGAGGCGACGGGCACGGCCGACGTGCGTGGCGAGCTCGGCCGTACGCGCCGGATCGATCGCCACTCCCTTCTCGCCGGCGAGCGCCTGCCCACTCAGTTTGAGCAGGACGCGCCGGAAGGCCGGCCCGTCGTCGCCCACGAGCGTCAGTCCTCCGACTCGCCGAGCTGGAAGCGCACGAAGCGGCGGACCTCGATGTTCTCCCGGACCTTGCCGACGAGCTCGGTGCGCAGCTGCTCGATCGTCATGCTGCCGTCGCGCACCCAGGGCTGCTCCATCAGGCAGTGCTCCTGGAAGAACTTGTCGAGCTTGCCGGCGACGATCTTGTCGACGACCTTCTCCGGCTTGTCCTTGACCTGCTCTGCAAAGACGGCCTTCTCCTGCTCGACGAGCTCCTCCGGCACCTGGTCGCGGGTGACCCACTGCGGGGCCGTCGCCGCGACCTGCATGGCCAGCTCGTGGCAGAAGGTGCGGAAGTCGTCGCCGCGGGAGACGAAGTCGGTCTCCACGCCCACTTCCACCAGCACGCCGATCTTGCCGCCGGCGTGGATGTAGGAGTCGACCATGCCTTCCTTGGTGACCCGGGCGCTCTTCTTCCTGGCGGCCACGGCGCCCTTCTTGCGCAGCGCGAGCATGGCCTCCTCGAGGTCGCCGTCGCACTCTCCGAGCGCCTCTTTGCACTCCATCATGCCGGCTCCGGACTTCTGCCGGAGCTCCTTCACCTGCGCGGCGGTGATCTCAGCCACTCCTCGTCACTCCTTGCTCTCGGACTTGTCGCCGGCCGGCGCCTCGTCGGCCCCGGCTGCGTCGTCGGTCTTCTTCTCGGCCTTGGCGCTCGCCGCCTTGGCGGCCGGCTTCTTCGCCGGTTTCTTCTCCTCGGCCTTGGCCTCTGCCTTCTCCTCGGCCTTGTCTTCAGCCTTGGCCTTGTCGGCCGCCTTCGGCTTGGCAGCGGCCTTCTTGGCGGCGGCCGGCTTCTTCTCCTCAGACGCGGCCTCTGCCTTCTCCTCGGCCTTCGCGGCCGGCTTCTTCTCCGCCTTCGGCTTCGCGGCCGGCTTCTTCTCGTCGGCCTTCGCCTCGGGCTTGGCCTCTGCCTTGTCTTCAGTCTTGGCCTTGTCGGCCGCCTTCGGCTTGGCAGCGGCCTTCTTGGCGGCCGGCTTCTTCTCCTCGGCCTTCTCGTCCGCCTTCTCGGCGGCCTTCTTCTCGGCCGGCTTCTTCTCGGCCGGCTTCTCCTCGGCCTTCTCGGCCGCCGGCTTCTCCTCGGCCTTGACCGCGGGCTTCTCAGCCGCCGGCTTCTCCTCGGCCTTCGCGGCCGGCTTCTCTTCAGCCTTCACGGCCGGCTTCTTCTCCTCGGCCCTGGCCGCGGGCTTCTCTTCGGCCTTCGCCTTCGCAGCCGCCTCGTCGGCGGCCGCCGGCGCGCTCTTCTCCTGCGGCGCGGCCGTCTTCGCGCCGCCCTCACGTGCGGCGGCGCTGCGCGGCTGACGACCCGTCGGCGGCTCGCCCAGGCTCGCCTGTCGCTGCCCCCGCCGGTCGCCGCCACGGCCACGGGCACCGCGGCGGTCGCCGCCACGGGCATCGGCCGGACGCCTGGCCGCCGCCTCCGCCTGCTGGGCGGCCCTGGCCTCCTCGGCCGCCGCCCGCAGGACGTCTTCGGTCACCAGCTGCTTGCCTTCCTCGACCGCGTCGGCCATCACCTTGACGATCAGCGAGCACGAGCGGATGGCGTCGTCGTTGCCGGGGATCACGTAGTCGATCTCATCGGGGTCGCAGTTGGTGTCGACCAGTCCGATGATCGGGATGTTGAGCTTGTTCGCCTCACGGACGACGATCTGCTCCTTGGCGGGGTCGATGACGAACACAGCGCTCGGCAGGCGCTCCATGACCGCCACGCCGCCGAGGTTGTTCTCGAGCTTCTGCAGCTCGCCTTTCGCGCGGATGGCTTCGCGCGAGGGCATCTTGTCGATGGTCCCGTCCTTGAGCTGTTCACGCATCTCGTGCAGGGCCTTGATGCGCCCTGAGATGGTCGCGTAGTTGGTCAGCAGACCGCCGAGCCAGCGGTTGCAGACGTACGGCTGGCTCACGCGACGGGCGTTCTCACGGATCGACTCCTGGCACTGCTTCTTGGTGCCTACGAAGAGCAGACTCCCGCCGTGGGCGACGGTGTCGCGGACGAACGCGTACGCCGTGTCGAGCAGTTCGGTGGTCTTCATGAGGTCGATGATGTAGATGCCGCCTCGCTCGGCGAAGATGTACGGCTTCATCTTGGGGTTCCAGCGCCGCGTCTGATGGCCGAAATGGACGCCACCCTGAAGCAGGTCGCGCATCGAGACGACGTGCTGTTCGTCGGGGACGGCGAGCGTCGCGGGGGAAGTGGATGCAGACATGGCTGCCTCCTCGCAGGTCGGTTAGTGCAGTCATCCGGCGGGGGCGCCGTGGATTCCCTTGCGGGCACCGCCACGGGCCGGGGTCCACCGGGTCGGAGTGAATGGTGCGACGGGGGATTCTATCCCACCGCCCTCATCCGTTCCAGCCGGCTCCCATCATCTCGCGGAGCCGGCCCTTGAGACGGAGGACGGCCTTGGTGTGCAGCTGCGAGACCCGGCTCTCGGTCACGCCGAGGACCTCGCCGATCTCGCGCAACGTGAGATTCTCGTAGTAGTACAGCGCGATGACGATCTTCTCGCGATCGGGGAGCGCGTCGATCGCCGTCGCCAGCTGGCTCTTCATCTCGCTCAGGTCGAGCATCCGCGAGGGATCGCGGCTCTTGGGGTCTTCGATCGTCTCGATGAGCGAGGCGGTGTCGCCGTCCGAGCCGGAGATCTCCCAGAGCTCGTCGAGCGCCACGATGGAGGTGTTGGAGATCTGGGTGAGCGTCGACTGGAACTCGTCCATGGTGATGCCCAGGCTCTCGCAGATCTCCTCGTCGCTCGGCGCCCGCTGGAACTCGTTCTCGAGCTCCGCGCACGTACGTTCGATCTCGCGCGCCTTGCTGCGCACGGAGCGCGGCACCCAGTCGAGCGAGCGCAGCTCGTCGATGATGGAGCCCTTGATCCGCGAGACGGCGTAGGTCTCGAACTTGATGTCGCGATCGGGGTCGAAGCGCTCGACGGCGCCGATGAGGCCGAGGAGGCCGTACGAGATCAGGTCGGCCTCGTCGATGTGGGCCGGCAGCCCGCTGCTCATGCGGCCGGCCACGTACTTGACGAGCGGCGCGTAGGCGAGGATGAGGCGTTCGCGGGCGCCCAGGTCGCCGCGCTCCTTGTAGCACGTCCACAGCTCGCGGACGCGCTCCTCGCTGAGGGTCGACATCGTCATCGTGGTCCCGTCACTCCACTCCGCTCCTCTTATGCCCGCGGATGGTGACGGTCGTACACCTTCCGCAGATGGGCACCGCTCACATGCGTGTAGACCTGCGTCGTCGCCACCGAGGCGTGGCCGAGGAGCTCCTGGATGGCACGCAGATCGGCCCCTGCCTCGAGCATGTGCGTCGCATAGGCGTGGCGAAGCATGTGTGGAGACGCGTCGTCCAGGCCAGCCGCTCGACAGTATCCTACAACGAGCCTGCGTACGTCGGATGTCCGTAGCGCTCGGCCGCTCTTGCTCAGGAACAGGGGGCTCATCCGGGACGGCGTGCCGGGCGTGGACGCGGCTGCGCTCCGCGCCGCGGCCGCCAGCCGGCCACGGCCGCGCTCGAGGTAGGCGCCGAGCGCCTCGGCGGCCTGCTCGCCGAGTGGGACCGTCCGCTCGCGGCCGCCCTTGCCGTGCACCCGCAGCTCCGCCTGACCGAGGTCGAGCTCCTCGAGGGCGACGTCGACCGCCTCCTGGCTGCGCAGCCCGCACCCGTAGATGAGCTCGAAGAGCGCCCGGTCGCGCAGCCGCAGGGGAACGTCGCCGCGGATCGCCGCCAGGAAGCGGTCGACCTCGTCGACGCGCAGGGTCCGGGGGAGCCGGCGGCGGCGACGTGGACCGGGCAGGCCGGCGCCGACGTCGGCCTCCAGGACGTCGCGCTCCGCCAGGAACCGGGTGAACCCCCGGAGAGAGGAGAGCTTGCGAGCGTGGGTCGAGGGCGCATAGCCGCGCCGGCCGAGCTCGGCCGCGAAGCCCCTCACCGCCCGCCGGTCGAGCCGGTCGACCGTCAGACGGGCGGCCGTCAGCCACTCACGGAGCTGGCGCAGGTCGGCGCCGTACGAGCGCCTCGTGGCCGCCGAGGCGCCCCGCACCTCGAGCATCCGCAGGTACTCGTCGAGCAGGCCGTCCGGGTCAGGGTCGAACGTCGTGCCGGGACTCGTCTCCATGCGAGGGAGTTCTGCGGCCGACCGGCGGGTTCCTGCGCCGCCCGCGGCCGCGTACGACCCGGTAGACGCCGCCGGGAGCGCCGGCGACACGCCCGTCGAGCTCGCACGTCGCCAGGCAGGAGAGCACCTCGGCGACCGTCAGCCCGGTCTCCGCGACCACCTCGTCGACGCTCGACGGACGGCGATCAAGCGCCGCCAGGACCAGCCGATGCGCCCGCGAGCATTCCCCCTCGACCGCCGACCGAGCGCTCGCGGCGACCGTCCGGTGGCCGTCCCCGGCGGCGGACGCGCAGCTCTCGCTCTCGTCGCCGCCGCGCCCCTCCCGGCCGCCTGCGCCCCCCGCGCCACCGTCGAGCCGGCGCAGCCACGGATCGAACACGTCCGGGTCCTCCCGGCGGATGCCTCGCAGCACGTCGACGACGCACGTGCCCGACTCGCACAGGGCCGCTCCCAGACGCAACAGACCGTGCGGGCCCTCTGTGACGGCGCGACCGGCCTCTCCGGGGACGGCGAGGACCTCACGCCCGCCGTCGAGCGCCCGGTCGCAGGTGATCAGCGCTCCGCTGCGAGCGGTCCCCTCCACCACGACGACCGCGTGACAGAGACCGGCGATCACCCGGTTCCTGGCCGGGAACCGCCACGCTCGCGCAGGTGTGCCCCAGACGAACTCCGACACGACCAGGCCGCAACGGCGTACCGACGTCCACAGCCTGTGGTGAGAACGCGGATACCAGACGTCGGCGCCGCAGCCCATCACGGCCACGGTCGGCGGCGGCGCCTCTGCCCCGGCCTCCGTGCGGGTCGTCTCGGCCCGCAGCGCCCCCCGATGGGCGCCCGCGTCGATGCCGAACGCCAGTCCACTCACGACGACCACGCCGCGCTCGACGAGCTCCGCGCCGATCCCGGCGGCCATGTCGAGACCGTACGGCGTCGGACGACGGCACCCCACCGCCGCCACGCGCGGCGCCGCCAGGAAGCGACGCCAGCGGGCCGCTGCGACCCGCTCATCGTCGTCACCGAGCACGAACAGCGCCGGCGGCGGGTCGGCGATGGCGCGCAGCCACGCTGGATAGGCTGCGTCGGTGAACACGACCGTCAACGCGCCAGGCGGCGACGCGAGCGCCCGCGACGGCGCCAGACGCCCCAGGGCGGCGCGCCAGAGGTCACCCTCGCTTTCTGTCTGCCGGCGGCCCTCCGCCTGCCGGCTGCCGTCTGCCTGCCGACCGCCCGCGTCTGCGCCGGCATCGCCGTCTTTGCGTCCCTTCCGCTTCCGCTGCAGCGTCCTGGCGAGCTCGGCTCGCGGCCGCGAGATGGCGGTCGAGAGGTCGCCGTACCGCTTGACCAGCGCGCCGATCACTCCCGCACGCCACGAGGCCAGCTCGGCGAGCCAGAGACACGTCTCGCGACGAACGTCGGTCACGTGACGCCGGCGTCTCGCGCCCGCAGCGGCTCGAGACCGCGATACATCAGGCTCTCGCGGACGTGGGAGACGTCGACGGCGGCGGCGCCGTCGAGGTCGGCGATCGTCTGCGCCACTTTGACCACCCGTTCACACGCCCTCGCACTCAGCCGGAGCCGTGCGTACGCGGCGTCGAGCACTGCCGCCGCGGCCGGCGTGAGACGGCAGCAGCGGCGCACCTCCCGGGCGCTCATGGCGCTGTTGGCGGCGATGCCCAGACCCCGCAGCCGGTCGGCCTGCCGGCGGCGGGCGGCGGCGACCCGCCGCCGGACGCCGGCGGAGCTCTCACCGGGAGCGCGGGAGCGCAGCTCGGCGGCCGGCACACGGCCGACCTCGACCCGCAGGTCGATACGGTCGAGCAGCGGGCCGCTCAGCCTCGACCGGTAGTGGCGAAGACGCTGTGGCGTACAGGAGCACTCGTGCTCCCGGTCGCCGAGGTAGCCACACGGGCACGGGTTCATGGCGCCCGCCAGCGTCACCCGAGCCGGGAAGGTGCACGACGTGAGGGCCCGGGTGACGGTGACCTTGCCGTCTTCCAGCGGCTGCCGCAACGCCTCGAGCGCGGCCGCCCGGAACTCGGCCAGCTCGTCGAGGAAGAGGACGCCGTGGTGCGCCAGGCTGACCTCGCCGGGTCGCGGCGTCGCGCCGCCGCCGATCAGCCCGGCCGTCGAGATGGAGTGATGCGGCGCTCTGAAGGGCCGGCGGCAGACGAGCGGTCCGTTCGTCGTCGGCGTCCCGGCCACGCCGTGCACCCGCGTGACGGCCAGTGCCTCCTCGACCGTGAGCGGAGGCAGCACCGTCGGAAGGCGCCGGGCCAGCATCGTCTTGCCGGATCCCGGCGGCCCGACCATCAGCAGATTGTGCGCCCCCGCCGCGGCGACCTCCAGCGCACGGCGGGCCGTGTGCTGGCCGACCACGTCCTCGAGATCGACGTCGTCTGGTGGCGCCGTCGCGAGAAGTCTGCGGACGTCGACCGTCGCCGCCCTCCGCCCGCCGCCCGCCCCGAGGACGGCGGCCGCCTCGCGGAGCGACTCCACCGGGAACACGTCGACGTCGGGCACGAGGGCCGCCTGGCCGGCGGTGCCGGCCGGCGCGATCAGTCCCGCCAGACCGCCGCGCCTCACCCCCTCGGCCAGCGCCAGACCGCCGGACACCGGGCGGACGCTCCCGTCGAGCCCCAGCTCACCCACCGCCGCCATCCGTTCGGGACCCGGCGAGAGCTGGCCGGTGGCGACAAGGAAGGCGAGTGCGATCGGCAGATCGAGCAGCGGACCACTCTTGCGCACGTCGGCCGGAGCAAGATTGACGATGACCCGCCGTGACGGGAACTCGTACCCGGCGTTGACGATCGCCGTCCGCACCCGCTCTCTGCTCTCCTGGACGGCGGTGTCGGGCAGGCCGACGATCACGAACGCCGGCATCGCCGCCGCCACGTGCGTCTCGACCCTGACGCAGTGGGCGTCGAGACCCACCAGCGCCACACTGCCGATCTGACCAAGCACGCCGGTCAGCGCGCCTGGACGAACGCCGCCGGAAGGTGGCGGACGGCGGCCGGACTGGCGGCCAGGTCGACGGCGACCACGTCGAGCCGCACCTCCTCGACGCCGTCGAGGGCGCCCGGCCTGGCCGCCATCCACAGCTGCGCGAGACGGACGATCTGCCGCTGCTTGCGCACCGTGACCGCCTCCTCGGGCACGCCGCAGCCGCGCGTGCGCCGCGCCTTCACCTCGACGAACGCCAGCACCGGCCCGCGACGGACGATGATGTCCAGCTCACCGCGGCCGACCCGCTGGTTGCGGGCCACCACCCGGTACCCCTGGCGCTCCAGATGGCGGACCGCCATCTCCTCGGCCCGTCTGCCTATGAGCTGTCGTCTCTCCATGCCGGGAGATTAGACGGGGGGACCGGCGCCGGACAGGGTGACGGTGGGGGTCGTCGGTGGACGTTCGCCCTCCGGGACGGTGACGAGCTCTGCTATCCTCCCGGACGCGCCCCCGAGGAGGTCCGACCGTGAACTACGCCCGCATGGCGATCGAGCGGGAATCCCCCGAGCAGCTCGGCTACGAGACCATCCGCTACAACCTTGCCGAGAGCTCCATCCGCGATCGGACCCTCTCAGACGTCGGAGTGGAACTGCCCGACATGCTCCTCGCCTACGGCGACCATGCCGGCCATCCCGGCTTCCGCGAGCTGATCGCCGAGCAGAGCGGGGCTCCCGTATCGGCCGGCGACGTGCTGCTCACCGCCGGCGCCGCTCACGCCCTGTTCATCGTCGCGACGAGCCTCCTCGACCCCGGGGACGACGTGGTGGTCGTGCGGCCCAACTACGCCACCATCATCGAGGTGCCGCGATCCATCGGCGCCGGCGTGCGCTACCTCGATCTGCGGTTCGAGGAGGGGTACCGGGTCGACGTGGAGCGGCTGGCCGCGATGATCACCCCCGCGACGCGCTACGTGAACCTGACCGTGCCGAACAACCCCACCGGCCAGGTGATGACCCGCGCCGAGCTGGACGCGGTGATCGAACTGGTGGAGCGCAACAGCTGTCGCCTGCTCATGGACGAGACCTACCGTGAGATGACGTTCGACGAGCCGCTGCCGGTCGCCGCCGCGCTCAGCGACCGAGTCATCAGCGTCTCCTCGCTCTCGAAGACCTACGGCATCCCCGGCATACGCATGGGCTGGGCCGTCTGCCGCGACGCGGCGCTGCTGCAGACCCTGCTGGCGGCCAAGGAGCAGACCGGCATCTGCACGAGCGTCGTCGACGAGGAGATCGGCCTGCAGGCGTTCGCCCGGCGGGACGAGTGGCTGCCGTATTCCCTCGGCAAGATCGCCGAGGCGCTCAGCGTCACTCGCGACTGGGTCGGCAACGAGCAGGGCATCGAGTGGGTGGAGCCGCGCGGAGGCGTGGTCTGCTTCCCTCGCCTCACCGTCCCGGTCGACGAGGACGCGTTCTACCGCCTGCTGCTCGAGGAGCACGGCACCTACGTCGGCCCCGGTCACTGGTTCGAGCGACCGCGGACGAGCATGCGCATCGGCTTCGGTTGGCCGACCATCGCCGAGCTCAAGCGGGGTCTCGCCGCCGTCTCGGCCGCGATCGCCGCCGCCGGGCGCTGACCCCCGCGCCCACCCCACGTGTCTCGTGCCCTGCGCCGCGCCGCTCTCGCGGTGGCGCCGCCGCGGCTCAGGCGCCGAGCTCGAGCTGCCGGTAGGCGACGCTGCGGAACGACCGCCGGTGCAGGACGCAGAGGCCGTGCGCGGCGATGGCCGCATGGTGCGACTCCGTCGCATACCCGACGTGGTCGGCGAAGCCCCACTCCGGGTAGAGCTCGTGCAGGTGACGCATCACGCGGTCGCGAGTGACTTTGGCGATCACCGACGCGGCGGCGACCGCCGCCGACAGGTGGTCGCCGCCGATCACCACCTCGCAGGGCGGCGCCCCCTCCGCCGGCGTGAGCCCGTCGACGAGGAGCACGCAGCGGCCGACATCAAGCCGCCGGAGCGCCTCGGCCAGCGCCTCCAGGTTGCAGACGTGCAGCCCGTGGCCGTCGATCGCCGACGGGGCGCGAGCAACGCACACCACCCGGCGGGCCCGGCAGAGGATCTCGCCGTAGAGCTCCTCGCGGCACCGGCGATCGAGCCTCTTGGAATCGTCGAGCGCCGCCAGCGCCGCCTCGTCATCGTCGCGCCAGCGCCCGTAGTCGAATGCCACGGCGGCCGCGACGAGAGGCCCCGCGAGAGCTCCGCGTCCGGCCTCGTCGGCGCCGCCGACGATCGACACACCGGCCGCCGCGGCCCGCTCCCGGTCGAAAAGGAAGCGCTCGCAGGGGTCGCGCGCCACCTCTCGTGCCGGTCCCCCCGGTCGGTACGCGGCGCCCACCGTCGTCCTAGAGGATCCGCACCCGGCTCAGAGGCCAGTAGATGAAGAACGCCTCGCCGATGACCTCGTCCCTGCTCACCGGGCCGAACTCGCGGCTGTCACCGCTGTCGATGCGGTTGTCGCCGAGCATGAAGTAGGAGTCGGCCGGCACTTCGTACGGCCTGGTGAGGCTCCAGGCACGACCGTTGGCGAACGGGTCGGTCGGCACCGGCTCTCCGCCCACACGACGGACGTACGGTTCCTCGATCGGTTCGCCGTCGATGAGCACCCTGCCGTCCTTCAGCGAGACCGTCTCGCCGGGCAGGCCGATGGCCCGCTTGATGAGCACCGCCCCGGAGCCGGGCGCCTTGAACACCACGATGTCGCCCCGGTCGACCGCGGAGAAGTGGTAGATGAACCGGTTCGTGAAGACCCTGTCGCCGGGCATGAGCGTGGTCTCCATGGAACCCGTCGGGATGCGATAAGGCTTGACGACGAACGCCTGGACGAGGACCGCGACCAGCACCGCGACGGCGGCGATGATGACGTACTCGATGATGAGGCGCCGCCGGCGGGCACGCTTCTCCTCCGGCGTGCGGGGCTCCTCACGGGTCTTCCTGCCAAATGCCACGAGCGGGCTCTCCTCTTGCGGTCGCGGCCGCTCCTGCAGAAAGGGCGGCCGCCACACAGATGATACACCCCCGCCCGGGCCTCGCGGCAGGCTCGCGAGACGACGACGCCCCGGCCGTTCGGCCGGGGCGTCACGTCATCGTGTCATCGACTGCGCCGGCCGCGCCGACGCGTCCGTCAGCGCTGGACTTCGCGGACGCGGGCCTGCTTGCCGACCTTCTTGCGGAGGTAGTACAGCTTGGCCCGACGGACGTCGCCGACGGAGACGACCTCGATCTTCTCGATCTTCGGGGAGTGGACCGGGAACGTCCGCTCGACCCCGACGCCGAACGACTGCTTGCGGACGGTGAAGGTCTCGCGCGCCCCGGCACCCTGCCGCTTGATGCAGATGCCCTGGTAGACCTGGGTCCGCTGACGATTGCCTTCGATGACCTTGAAGTGCACCTTGACGGTGTCGCCGGCCTTGAACTGCGGCACGTCGGCGCCGTGCTTCTCACGCTGTTCGCGCTCGATCTTCTCGATGATGTCCAACGGAGGTTCCTTTCCGGACGAAACGCGCCGGCAAGGCTACCACAGCGCGCCGGGCCGGCCAAGCGTGGCCTCAACCGCTCCCGACGGGGCCGGTGTGCTCGTGGCGCCATCGCTCGATGGCCGCGTGATCGCCGCTGAGCAGCACGTCGGGCACCGGCCAGCCGCGGAACTCCGCCGGTCGGGTGTAGTGCGGGTACTCCTCGGCGCCTTCCAGGGTGGGCGTGAACGACTCGTCCCTGAGGCTCTCGGGGTTGGAGATCGCGCCCTCGACCTTGCGCACCATCGCGTCGAGCAGCGCCATGGCCGCGATCTCGCCGCCGCTCAGCACATACGGGCCGATCGACACGCGATCGGTCACCAGCTCCGCGACGCGTTCGTCGATGCCCTCGTAGCGGCCGCAGAGCAGCACCGGATCGTCGCCGGCCAGCTCGGTCGCCAGCTCGTCATCGAACTGCCTCCCGCGTGGCGTGAGCTCGACCACCCGGCGGCGCTCGCGCAGCGACCGGCAGTCGCCGCCGAGCGCGCCTTCGAGGGCCGCGCAGACGACGTCGATGCGGAGCACCATGCCGGCGCCGCCGCCGTACGGCGCGTCGTCGACCTGACCGCCGCTGAGGGTCGTGTAGTCGCGGTAGTCCCAGAACCGCAGCTCCAGGCCGCGGTCGCGCGCCCGCCGCAGGTGGACCTGGCCTTCGAACCAGGTGAACGCCTCCGGGAAGAGCGTGAACACATCGATCCGCGGGCTCACTCGACCAGCCCCTCGCGGATGATCACCAGCCGGCGCTCCTCGTCGACCGTCACGAGCTCCTCGACCAGAGGCAGGAGCACCTCCTCGCCGTCATCGGCGTGCACGACGAGGACCTCGTGGGCCACGCCCTGCATGACGTCGGCCACCCGTCCCAGCGTCCGATCGCCACAGACGACGACGAGGCCGATGAGCCGGCCCACGACGTACTGAGGGAGCTCGTCGAGTCGGCCGCCGGAGGCGAGGAGCAGCGCTCCCGTGTACCCGGCGGCCTGCTCGCGCGTCTCGACGCCGCCGAGACGCAGGTACGGTGAGCGGTCGGTCCCGCCGACGCGCCGGGCCGCGACCTCCTCGGGAGGGGAACCGTCTCTCGGCGCCACCCAGAACCGGGCGCCGTACTCGAAGTACGTGAGCCCTTCGGGAGCGGGGGTCAGCGCGAGCTCACCCCGCAGGCCGTGAGGGCGTCCAAGGACGCCGCAGGGCCAGAGGGTCTCCGGCGGTCCGCCGTGCGCGCCTCCGGGCTTCTCGACCGGATCCAGGGGTTCGTGCATCGTCGCGCCGCCAGTTGGCAGGGCGATCGCCGCCCCGAACGCGCCTTCAGTCGACGATCTCGACGATCGCCCGCTTGCCGTCGCGCACCGCGCTCGCCTTGACGATGGTGCGCAGCGCCCGCGCGATACGGCCCTGCTTGCCGATGACCTTGCCGACGTCGTCCTTCGCCACCGTGAGCTCGAGCACGATCGTGGTATCGGTCTCCACTGCGTCGACGTGCACCGACTCGGGGTCGTCGACGAGGGCCTTGGCCAGGTACTCCAACAGGTCTTTCAGCATCACCGCTTCTCCTCGACCAGAGCTGTAGGACAGGGGGTCTCTCAGCCGGTGATGCCCTTGATGGCCAGCAGCTTCTTCACGGTCCGCGACGGGGTCGCGCCCTTGCCGAGCCACCCGGTGACCTTCTCTTCGTCCACCTCGATGTACGATGGATCGGTACGAGGATCGTACTTGCCGACGATCTCGATGTAGCGGCCGTCGCGCGGACTGCGAGAATCCGTCGCGACGATCCGGTAGATCGGCTTCTTGACGCTTCCTACCCGGCTCAACCTCAGAACTACGGCCACAGTCGTCCCTTCAACTCGCCCCACACGATGGTGACAGCCATCGATCCACGCATCACAAGAAGCGCGCCGCCGAGCGGCGCGTTCGCTGAGTTTACCCTCCGAACCCGGGAATGCCAAGCTTGGGGAGGCGGCCGCTGGAGAGCTGTTTCATCAGCTTCTGCATCTCCCGATGCTGCTTGAGCAGTCCGTTGACGTCCTGGACGCGCATCCCGCTGCCGCGCGCGATACGCTGCCGGCGGCTGCCGTCGATGATGTCCGGATGACGGCGCTCCTCCGGGGTCATCGAGAGGATCATCGCCTCGATGCGGTCGAGCTGCTTCTCGTCGACCTGCACGTCCTTGAGCTGCTTCATGCCCGGCATGCCGGGCAGCATGCCGAGCATGCCGCTCACCGGACCCATCTTGCGCACCTGCTTGAGCTGGTCGAGGAAGTCCTCGAGGCTGAAGCTGGCCTTGCGCAGCTTCTCCTCCATCGCCGCCGCCTGCTTGGCGTCGACGGTGGCCTCGGCCTTCTCGATGAGCGTGAGCACGTCGCCCATGCCGAGGATGCGCGACGCCATGCGGTCGGGGTGGAAGACGTCGAAGTCGCCGAGCTTCTCGCCGGTGCTCACATACTTGATCGGCTTGCCGGTGACGGCTCTCACGCTCAGCGCGGCGCCGCCGCGGGCGTCGCCGTCGAGCTTCGTCAGGATGACGCCGTCGAGCTCCACCCGCTGGCGGAACTCGTCCGCCGCGTTCACGGCGTCCTGCCCGGTCATGGCGTCGACCACGAGCAGGATGTCGTGCGGCTTGACCGCGTCGCGGATGGCGACCAGCTCCGCCATCAGCTCCTCGTCGATGTGCAGCCGTCCCGCGGTGTCGATGATGGCCGTGTCGCCGTTGTCGGCCGCGTACCTGACGCCGTCGGCGGCGATCTTGACGGCGTCGATGTCGGGGCCGGGCGCGTAGCACTTGACGCCCGCCCGCTCGGCCAGCGTGACGAGCTGGTCGACGGCCGCCGGCCGGTGGACGTCGGCGGCGATCAGCACCGGCTCCTTGCCGTCCTTCTTGAGCACGGTCGCCAGCTTGGCGCAGGCGGTCGTCTTGCCGGAGCCCTGCAGGCCGGCCATGAGGATCACCGTCGGCGGCCTGCTGGCGAACGCCAGCCGCGAGTCTGTGGAGCCCATCATGGCGGCGAGCTCGTCGTTGACGATCTTGACGACCTGCTGCGCCGGCGTGAGGCTCTCGGTGACCTCGGCGCCCGTGGCACGCTCCTTCACGTGCTTGATGAACTCGCGGACGACCTTGAAGTTGACGTCGGCCTCGAGCAGCGCCAGACGGATCTCTCGCATGGCACGGTCGATGTCGGCCTCGCTGAGCCGGCCGTGGCCGCGAAGCTCGCTGATGATGCCCTGCAGGCGATCGGTCAGTGAGTCGAACATGAGGACCTCGGGAGTGGGTGCGGTTCGGACCCTGCGCGCTGATGGTAGCACGCCCGACCGCCGCGGCTCCCCCTCGCACTCACGTCAAGGACCCCGCCGCGCCGCGCCAGGACCGCCTCCGACGCCACCGCGGCGACGTCCCCGGGCACACCAGACGACTGGAAGTGCCGACCGCACAGGTCGCGGGAGCGGTCGGTGAATGCGAGCGCAGCGCAGACAGACCGAGGGCGCCGTCGGTCGATGCGGGTGTCGCCCGGACGGACCGCGGGCTCGTCACTCGAGGCCGAGCAGCGCCCGGGTGAACTCGTCGGGGTCGAAGGGCCGCAGGTCTTCGAGCTGCTCGCCGACCCCGATGAGCTTGATGGGGATGCCGAGGTCCTTGCGGATGGCGACCACGATGCCACCCTTGGCCGTACCGTCGAGCTTGGTCAGGACCACGCCGCTCACCCGCACGGCCTTGAGGAACTCATGCGCCTGCCGGAGGCCGTTCTGGCCGGTGGTCGCGTCGAGCACCAGCAGCGTCTCGTGGGGCGCGCCCGGCACCTGGCGCTCGATCACCCGGCGCACCTTCTCCAGCTCGCGCATGAGATTCACCTGGGTGTGCAGGCGGCCGGCGGTGTCGATGATGACGACGTCGGCGCCGCGCGACGACGCCGCGGCCAGTCCGTCGAAGACGACCGCGGCGGGGTCGCCGCCGCTGGCCTGGCGCACGATGCCGCAGCCGACCCGCTCGGCCCACAGCTCGAGCTGCTCGGCGGCGGCCGCCCGGAACGTGTCGCCGGCGATCATGAGCGGCGTCCGGCCCATCTGCTTGAGGCGCCAGGCCATCTTGCCGATGGTCGTGGTCTTGCCGGTGCCGTTGACGCCGACGACCAGCAGCACGGCCGGATGAGCGCTCACATCGATGCGCTGCGTCTCCGGATCGGGCATGCGCAGCTCGCCGGCCAGCGCCCGGGACAGGTCGTCGAGAAGCGCCTCGTGCGAGCGCAGACCCTTCGCCTCGGCCCGCTCCTCCAGCTCGTCGACGATCTCCATGGTCGCCTCCGCGCCCACGTCGGCGGCGATCAGCGCCTCCTCGACCTGCTCCCACACCTCGTCACCGGCGCCGGCAAGAACGATGGTGTTGAGCGTGCCGCGCAGCGACTCCCGGGCCTTGCCGAGGTTCGTCCGCAGCCGCCTGAACAGACCCGACCGCTCCGCGGCCTCCTCCTCGAGCACCTCCCGCGGGACCTCGCCCTCGACGCCCCTGAAGACCTCATGCCATTCCATCGCCGCCCGCTCTCTGCTCCGACTCCGCCGCCTCCCGGTCGATCTCCTCCTCGGCCATGCGGGCGCTGACGACGTGAGAGACGCCGTCGTTGCCCATCGTGACCCCGTACAGGATGTCGGCCGCCTCCATCGTGCGCTTCTGGTGTGTGATGATGATGAACTGCGTCCTCTCGCGGTAGCGGCGCAGCAGCGTCACGAGCCGCCCGATGTTCACGTCGTCGAGAGCCGCCTCGATCTCGTCGAGAATGTAGAACGGCGCCGGGTTCGCGAGCACGAGGGCCATGAGGAAGGCGATGGCGGCCAGGGCCCGTTCGCCGCCGGAGAGCATCGTCAGGCGTTTGCCCGACTTGCGGCCCGGCTTGATCTCCACGCCGACGCCGCCGGGCTCGTTCTCCGCCTCGGGTTCGACCAGATACAGCGACCCGCGGCCGCCGGGGAACAGCGTCCCCACCATGTCGGCGAAGTGCTCCTGGATGCCGGCGAACATCTCGGCGAACCCGTTGTCGATGCGGCCGGTCAGCTCCTCGATGAGGCCGTCCAGCTCCTCCAGCGACCGCTCCAGATCCTTGCGCTGCTCGCGCAGGAACGTGGCCCGCTCGCCCAGTTCGGCGCACTCGGCCTCCGCCAGGGGGTTCACCGGCCCGATGCGCTCGATGCGACGACGCGTCCGCTCGATCGCGACCTCGAGCGCCGCCGCCTCGTCCTCGTCGGCCGGCGGCTCGAAGCTCGCCCGCTCGAGCGACGCGCCCGCCTCGTCGAGCTGCGCGGCCAGCTCGGCGCGCTGTTCCTCCAGGCGGGCGAGCGACGCGTTCCCCGCCGCCCGCCGCTCGGTCAGCTCCTCGGCCTGCCGCCGGAGGCCGGCCTCGGTCTCCGCGAGGTCGCGCAGCACGCCACGGTCGACGCTCTCCTCCCCGGCCCGCGCCTCTATCCCCTCGGCGAGCTCAGCAGCACAGGTCTGGAGCGACGTGCAGCGTTCCCACAGAGTGCGCGCCGCGGCCTCGACCGCCGGCGAGGCCGCCAGCCGCCGGTCCAGCTCCGCCAGACGCCGCCGGCCCTCCTCCGCCCGGCGGCGCTCATCGGCGCGCTCGCGCGCCAGACGCTCGGCGGCCGCGGTGCGCTCTTCGAGCTCCACCCTCGCCCTGGTGAGCGTGCTGAGCGCGGCGATCTGCCGCTCCTCGAGACCGACCAACTCCTCCTCCGCGCTCGCCACGGGCGGCGAGAGCTCCTCGATGCGCACCAGCGCCTCGGAGCCGACGGCGTCGAGGCGCTCGATCTCGTCCTCGGCCTCTGCGTTCTCCGCCGCCTGTGCCTCGCGTTCGCGCCGGGCGCGGGCCAGCCTGGAGGCGATCTCGCCGAGGCGATCCTCTGCCCGAGCGGACTCCCGCTCGGCCCGCTGGGCCGTCTCACGCGCGGCCTCGGCGCTCCGTGACGCTTCGTGCCGGCTCGCCGACGCCCGCTCGACCGCCGCCGATGCCTCCTCGACCCGCGTCCGCGCCGCGCCCGCGTCGCGCCCGAGAGCCTCGACGCGAGCCGAGAGGGCCGTCAGTCTGGCTCTCCGTTCCAGGAGGACGGTCGTCGGCAGGCCACCGGCCAGGCCCATCTCGCCCTGACGCGGCGCGTAGTAGGCGCCGTCTCTGGTGACGGCCACGCCCGGGAACGACGACGGCACCGACCGCAGATCGTCGACGACCTGCACACCGGCCAGCATCGCGGCGACCCGGCCCTCGGCTCCCCGTATGTGGGCCGACAGGGGCTCGCCGGGTCCTTCGTTCCCCCTCCCCTCGACCACCGGCCGTTCCTCGGCCCCCTGGCCGAGCACCAGCCGGACCATCCTGGCGCCCGCCGCCCGCAGCGCGTCCAGGAGCTCCCAGGCGTCGATGCCGGCCGGCACCTCGACCCCGGACTGCAGGCGGGCGAGGGCCGCGCCCAGCGCCCGCTCATAGCCGGCATCGCACTCGAGCGACGATGCCACGGCGACCACGCCCGGGAAGCGCTCCACGACGCCGGTGACCTCAGTGTCGATGTCCTGCTGACCCGCCAGCGCCGCCGCCAGCTGATCCCGCTCGGCCTCTGCCGCCGCCACGGCGGCGGCCGCCTCATGGGCGCGGACCTCGCTCGCCGTCAGCCGTTCCCGGGCCTCCCTGTCGGCGCGGTCGGCCGCCGAGAGCGCCCGCTCGGCGGCCTCCGCGGTCGACGCAGCGGCTGCCACAGACTCCTTGAGGGACTCCCCGGCCTGCCTCTGCTCGTCGGCCTCCCGCTCGAGCTCGAGGATCTGCAGCGCCGCTGCCTCGGCGTCGGCGGCCAGCGCCGTGCACCGCTCGCGAAGCCGGGCCGCGCGCAGCACGGCGCCCTCGCGATCGGCCTCCGCCGCGCTCAGGGCGGAGCGCGCCTCGCCGAGCCGTCGGCGGCCGGAGGCCAGCGCCGCGGCCGCCTCGGCGTGGACCCGCTCGGCCGAGGTCACCGACCCCTCGAGCTCCTCTCTCTCCTGCGGCCAGCGATCGTCGTCGGCCCGCTCGCCGTCTGAGAGCTCGTGCAGCAGCCGGTCCCGCTCCTCGGTGCCCGCCCGGACGAGCTCTTCCAGCAGCCGCAATCGCTGCTCGGTGAGGCGGGCGCAGCTCTCGAGGCGGCCGCCGAGCATGCGCGTCCTGAGCAGGCGCTGGGCCCGCCGCTCGCGCTCCTCGAGGGCACGCGCGAAGCGTTCCTCCTCGCTCGCCCGCTGTGCCTCCAGGCCGGCCAGACGATCGGCCACCGAGCGGCGCGCTTCGTCGATCGCCTCGCTCTCCGCCCGCAGGGTCGCAAGGTCGCCGTCGACGACCTGCAGACGGCCCGACACCAGACGGCCGCGCAGCTCCGCGAGCTGGGCGTCGGCGGCCCGCAGCTGCTCTGCCGCCGACGCCTGCCGGCGCAGCGGCGTCAGCTGGGAGCCGACCTCGCGCTCGAGGTCCTGCACGCGCTCCAGGTTGCGGCCTGTCTCGCGCAGCTTGAGGGACGCTCTTTCGCGTCGCCGCTTGAAGCGGCCGAGGCCGGCGGCCTCCTCGATCAGCGCCCGGCGGTCGGCCGGCTTGCTCGCCAGGAACCACTCCACGCGCCCCTGACCGATGACCGCGTGGCCGGCCCGCCCCAGGCCCACGCCGCTCATGAGCTCGACCACGTCCGCCAGACGACACGACGCCCGGTTGATCGAGTAGCTGGTCTGCCCGTCGCGGTGCACGCGTCGTCCGACGCTCACCTCCTGGGTGGGCAGGGGCAGCGTCCCGTCGGCGTTGTCGAAGACCAGCTCGACCTCCGCCCCGCCGCTGGCCCGCCGGCCGTCGCTGCCGGCGAAGATGACGTCCTGCATGCTGCCGCCGCGCAGGCTCGTCGGGCTCTGTTCCCCGAGAGCCCACATGACCGCTTCGGCGAGGTTGCTCTTGCCGCTGCCGTTGGGACCGATGACCACCGCCACGCCTGGTTCGAGGACCAGCTCGGTGACGCGGGCGAACGACTTGAATCCCCGCAGCCTGACGCTCTTCAGGTGCATGAGACGCCGCCGGCGGTGCTCACGACCGACCGCTGCCGGAGCGGCGGGAACGGCCGGCGCGCTTCGGAGCCGGCGCGTCGTCGCCGGCGGGGCTCGCGTCGCCGGCATCCGACCGACCGACATCTCCGGTCCGCTCGCCGGCCTCCGGGGCGGCCGGGACCCCTTCCGCGCGCACGCCGTCCCTGGAGCCGGCGCGCGGCCGGCGGGCCAGCAGGCGGACGCGGCGCGGCGCCGGCCGCTTGTCGCCCTCCCCCAGACGGTTCAGCACCTCTCCGGCGGCCATCTGCTCGGCGCGCTTCTTGCTCTGTCCGCGCCCGCGGCCCATGACCTCTCCGTCGATGACCGCCTCGATCTCGAAGCGGCGGTCGTGCGCCGGCCCGGACTGCTCCACGAGCCGATAGGTGACGCTGCGCGACGACTTGGCCAGTCGCTCCTGGAGCTCCGTCTTGTTGTCGACGTGGCTGCGTTCCGCGAACGCGATGTGCTCGTCGAAGGCCGCCACCACCCCCGGACGCACCGCCTCGAACCCGAACGTCAGGTAGGCCGCCCCGATCACCGACTCGGTCAGGTCGGCGAGGACGTTGACGGTGCGCGCCAGCTGGGCGATCTCGGCGGCGTCGTGGTGCGCCGGAGCGTAGCGCTCGAGACGCCGACCGAGCTCGAGCTCCTCGGCGACCCGGGCGCACGTCTCCCGGCTGACCACGTAGGCACGCAGGCGTGCGAGGTGGCCCTCGCTATGGCGGGGGAAACGACGATACAGCTCGCCGGTGATGCACAGGCTCAGGACGCTGTCGCCGAGGAACTCGAGCCGTTCGTAGGAGCGGCCACGGTCTTCCACCAGCGACGCGTGAGTGAAGGCCTGACGGACCACCCGGTCGTCGAGCAGGTCGAGCAGCTCCAGGAGATCGAGACTCACACCGTCACCCTGTCGTCGGCGACGCTACCGACGAGGGACGCCACCGCTGTCGCGGACGGCGTCCCTCGTTCCCTCCACGCAAGGAGCACCGCGTCAGTCGGCGGACCGCTGCTCCACGAAGTCGACCGCATCGCCGACGGTCTTTATCTCCTGGGCCTCTTCGTCGGTGATCTTGAGGCCGAACTTCTCTTCCATGGTCATGATCAGCTCGACGAGGTCGAGCGAGTCGGTCTCCAGATCCTCCTGGAAACGAGCGTCTGGCGTGACCTTGTCCTCATCGACGCTCAGCGTCTCGACAAGGATGTCCTTGATCTGGCTGAAGATCTCATCGCGGGTCATCTAAGAGCCTCCGGGCGAAGTTTGCGGGTACTCTACCAGACTGACGAAGGGCCGAGAAAGCGCCCTGCCACCGTCGTCGCGGCGGCGTTCAGGGGCTTCAGCCGAGCTGCCGCTCGATAGTCGCCAGGAGGTCGCCGCGAGCCGCCTCGGCGGCGTAGCGAATGCCGTTCGCGGCCCCGCGCGCGCCGCTGCTCCCGTGGCCGATCACCACCGGCCGCGCCATACCGAGCAGGTGCTGACCGCCGTACTCCTCGGGGTCCATCAGCGCCCGCACTGCGCGGAGGTCCTTGCGCAGGAGCAGCGCCCCCAGCTTCGCCCGTGGCGAACCGCCGACGACCTCCCGCAGAGCGCTGAAGATCGCCTTCCCCGTCCCCTCCGCCGTTTTGAGGACGACGTTGCCCGTGAACCCGTCGGTGACGACGACATCGACCTTGTGCACCAGGACGTCGCGGCCCTCGACATTGCCGGCGAACCGCACTTCGGGCGCCTCTCTGAGCAGCTTGTGCGTCTCGACGACGAGGGACGTCCCCTTCGCCGCCTCTTCACCGATCGACAGCAGCCCGACGGTCGGCTGCTCGACCCCGAGCAGCTCGTGCGCCAGCGCCTGTCCCATGATCGCGAACTGACGCAGGTGCTCCGGCCGCACCTCGGCGTTCGCGCCGGCGTCGAGCAGCAGGACGGGCTTCGGGACGGCCGGAAGGACCGTGCAGATAGCCGGCCGCAGGATCCCGCGCATGCGATGCACCGTGAGGATGGCCGCCGCGACGAAGGCGCCGGTGTTCCCGGCCGAGAAGACGGCGCCGGCACGACCCTCGGCGACCAGCCGGGCCGCCACGACCATCGAGGCGTCGGGATGGGTCCTGACCGAGCTCACCGGCTCGTCGCCGGAACTGATCAGGTCGGCGGCCGGCACGACCTCGACGAGGTCGGCGCCGGGCCGGCCCGTGACCAGTTCCTCGAGCTCCGCGGGACGGCCGACCAGGGCGATCGGCGTGCCCTCGGCGGCGACCGCGAGGGCGCCATCGACGATGGCCTTCGGCGCGTTGTCGCCGCCCATGGCGTCGACGGCGACCGCGGCAGGCGCGCCGTGGGACGTCGACGATGGGCCGCTCACGCCAGGTCGTCGAGCAGCAGGCCGACGTCGACCGACTCGGCCACCAGACGCTCGATCAGGTCGATCTTGCTCTGCTCGTGGACGCTGATCCGTCCGAAGAGGCGGCGCAGGCCGTCGGCGGCGGACACCGTGTCGTCGGGGGTGGAGATCACGGCCACGCCCTGGGTCTGGGCGCGCTCTATCACCTCCGCGCCCGGTTCGAACGTCCCGGTGAGCACAAGGGCGGTCGTCGAGGTCTCCAGCGCCGCCATCATGAGATCGTCGCGGTCGCCGCCGACCACCACGACCTTGTTCGGCGTGCGTTCGAAGTACGCGAGGGCGTGCTCGGGGCTCATCGCCCCGATGAGGTAGGTCTCCGCCAGCGACTCGGCGGCGTCCTCGCCGCTGATGAACCGTCCGCCGAGCTCGGCCGCGATCACCCCCACCGGCACGGCGGCCAGCCGCACGTTGGCGGGGATGACGCCGTAGACGGAGATGCCGTTGCGCTCGAGGTAGGCCGCGTAGTCGGTCCGGACCGCCTCGATGCGCGTCTGCGGCACCTGCGTGAACACGACCCCGAAAAGGCGGTCCCGCAGCGAGTCCTGCACGTAGCAGATGTCGTCGAGCTGCCGTGTACCGGCGAAACGCGCGACGATGAGCGTCGGAAGGTCGAGGGCACTGGAGACGTCGGCGCCGCTCACCTCGAGGAAGCGTCCCTGCCACAGCTCCCCGAGGCCTTCGCAGACGAGCACCTCGTGCCCGGCGGCGACCCGGTCGAAGGCGGTGCGCGCCACGACCAGCGGGGCGGCGTCGACCGGCTTCGGCCGCGCCACGACGGCGCTCTCGGAGAGGGCGAGCGGGCAGAGCTCGAACGGATCCTCGTCGAGGCCCAGCACGCCTCCGACGAACGCCGCGTCGGCGTCGGGCTCGGACGCCTCGGCCTCGTCGGCGAGGCCGACCGGCTTGAAGTACCCGGCGTCGATGCCCCGCTCTCGCAGCGCGAGACAGAGGCCGACCGCGAGCGTCGTCTTGCCGGCGCTCTCCTCGGTGGCGGCGACATAGAGGGACCTCACGGCCGCCGCCCTCCCGGCGCCACGCTACCCATCACCGCCGCTCCGCTCGTCAGTCCGTGCCGGTGTCGATGTCCATGGGGACGATCTCGCGCCCCTTGTAGGTACCGCAGGTAGGACACGCACGGTGGGGGAGCTTGGGACTCTTGCATTGCGGGCAGTAGCTCGCAGTGCTCACCTGGAGCTTCTGCTGGGCGCGCCGCTTGTCGCGCCGCGCGCTCGAGGTCTTCTTCTTGGGGACAGGCATGGGTGGTTCTCCTTGGCGCCCGCAGGCGACGTCGGGTCGAGAGCGTCACGAGAGTATAGCCGAAGACGTCTTCCGGTGCCCCCGACGCGTACGATGAAGGTGGCGAGGCGCTCACCCTTCCTCGTGCTCGTGGTCCTCGTCGGCGTTGAGGTCGGCGCCGCAGATCGGGCAGAGACCGCGACAGTCCTCACGGCAGAGGAGCTGCGTGGGCAGCGCCGCCCCGATGAGGTCGCGGACCCAGCGCTCGGCGTCGAGCTGCCACCCGGTGACGTACGGGTCTTCCCCCTCCTCGACGCCCTCCGAGTCGCCGCGCAGGGCCGTCTCGCGGCCCTCCGCCTCGACAGACACGTGCGCGGGCTCGAGGCAGCGCTGACAGGGGCCGACGAGGGTCGCGCCGGTGCGCGCGACGAGGGTGTAGCGGGCGCCGACCCGACCGACGGTGAGCTCGAGCCGGGCCGTACCTCCCTTGACCTCATAGGCCTCGCCGCCGACGATGAAGGGGTCGACCTCGACCGGGATGTCGGCCCACGCCTCGTCATCCGGTCCGAACGAGAGCGAGCGGAGGTTGAAGCGCCGCACGACGCACCTCCCTTCGATGCGGCCCGGGGCCGCCTCAGGCCTGTTCGTCGCGGCCCTGCAGCCGCTCGCGGCCGCGACGGACGGCGGCCAGGAACTTCTCCAGATTGACCTCGAGGTTGCCGAGGACCTCGTCGGCGTAGTCCTCGGCCCCGAGACGGATCTCGCGCTCGCGGTCCCGGGCCTCCTCGACCAGCTCCTTGGCCTGCTTCTCGGCCAGGCGGACGACGTCTTCCTCGCTGGCCAGCCGGGCGGCCTTCTCGTTGGCCTCGTCGAGCAGCCGTTCCGCCTCGGACTTCGCCTCGGCGAGCATCTCCTGCCGCTCCTTGACGATCCAGCGCGCCTGCTTGATCTCCTCGGGGATCGTCGACCGCATCTGGTCGAGCAGGTCGTAGATCTCCTCACGGTCGATCATGACGCTGTCGGTGAGCGGCACCGTGCGTGCGTTGTGGATCAGGTCGTCGAGCTTGTCGATGAGGACGAGGACATCCATGTTGTGGCCCTCCTTCGGGAGGCTATTGGCGCCGCGGCACGACGTCTTTCAGCCGGCGCGCGACCGTCGGCGGCACCAGGTCTTCCACCGGACCTCCGAAAGCGACGATCTCCTTGACGCCGCTCGAGCTCAGGTACGAGTGCTCGGGCGACGCCATCAGGAACACCGTTTCTATCTCCGGCGCCATCTTCCTGTTCAGTTGTGCCATCGCGAACTCGTACTCGAAGTCGCTGATGGCCCGCAATCCCTTGAGAATGACGGTCGCGTTCCACCGCCGGGCGAAGTCCACCACAAGCTCGTCGAACGTGTCGACCGCGATGTTGTCGATACCGGTCAGTGCCTCCTCGACGAACGCCCGGCGCTCGTCGATGGTGAACATCGTCCGCTTGCGGACCGGCTTCTCGATGAGGCCGACGACGACCTTCTGGAACTTGCAGGCACCGCGCCTGATGATGTCCAGATGACCGACTGTCACCGGGTCGAACGTCCCGGGCACGATGGCCGTCACTCGGTCGGGCATGTACTCGTCACTCCTTCGGCTGCCGCCCCGGGCGGCCCGCGTTCCGCAGGAACGTGATGCGGGTGTCGCCGTACGTCCGCGACGTCACCACATCTGACGCCGGCGACGGCGTCACGCCGCGGGCCGTCTCCACGATCGCCAGTCCGCCGTCGTGAAGCAAACCCACGACCGCGGCCGCCAGGAGATCCTCCTGACCCCGGTAGTCGTCATACGGCGGGTCCGCAAAGAGGAGAGTATACCGCCTCCCCGCCGTCTCCTCGTCCCGCACCGCCCGCGCGACGGGCCGCGGCACGACCAGAGCGCGTTCCGGAGGCACCTCCAGCCGCTGCAGATTACCGCGCAGCGCGCGAAGCGCCGGCCGCCCGTGCTCGACGAACGTGCACGTCGCGGCGCCACGCGAGAGCGCCTCGATGCCGAGGGCGCCGCTGCCGGCGTACAGGTCGAGCACCGCCATGCCGGCCAGCGGTCCGTCTTCCTTCTCGGAGGCAGGCACACCGCCGACCCCGGGCACGTCGCCGGCGAGGAGCAGCGCCCCGAGCACGTCGAAGATCGCCTCGCGGACCCTGTCGGACGTCGGCCGGGTGCCGCGGCCGGCGGGTGCCGCGAGCGGGCGGCCGCGCCAGCGGCCGCCGATCACCCGCATAGTCGCTCCGCGGCTCCCGCGCTCACCGGTCCGCCTCGTCGCTGCGGCCGAGCACCAGCGGCGGCGCGGCGGCCGGCCGCTCCCCGACGTCGAAGGCGTCGCGCAGCGCCGCCGTCGCCGCCTGCCGCCGGCCGCCGTCGCGGGCGTGGACGGTGGCCAGGAGTCCGCCGCGCTCGACGGGCTCGCCGAGCTTGCGCTCCAGAAGGACGCCGGCCGACGGATCGACGTCGTCGTCCGCCTGTCTGCGACCGGCCCCCGCCAGGAGGGCGGCGCGGCCGACCAGGTGGGCGTCGCAGCGGGTCACCCAGCCGTCGGCCTCCGCCCGCACCTCACCGGCGGCCAGGCGCTGGAACTGGCCCGGCCGCCAGCGGCCGCCCTGCACGGCGACCCAGCGGTCGAAGTGCTCGGCCGCGCGCCCGTCGTCGAGGCACGCGGCCGCCAGCCGGCGTCCCTCCTCCTCGTCGAGGCCCAGATCGGCGTCTGCGAGCAGGAGCCCGGCCAGCCGAACGGTGAGATCACGGACGTCGTCGGCGCCTCCACCACCCAGGACCTGCCAGGCCTCTTCCACCTCGAGGCGATTGCCGACGGCACGCCCGAGCGGCTGCTCCATCGCGCTGTAGAGTGCCGTCACCGGACGTCCGAACGCACAGCCGACGTCGACGCACAGCGCACCCAGGCGGCGGGCGGCCGGCAGGTCGGCCACGAACGCCCCGGCGCCGACCTTGATGTCGAGCACCACCGCCGACGTGCCGCTGGCCACCTTCTTGGCCATGATGCTGGCGGCGATGAGGCCCGGCTCGTCGACCGTGGCCGTCACGTCCCGCAGCGAGTACAGGATCTTGTCGGCCGGGACGATGCGCTCGCTCTGGCCCACGACCGCGACGCCGATGCGCTCCAGCTGGCGCACGAACTCCCCGTGCGAGAGCTGCAGGCGGAAGCCGGGGATCGAGGCGAGCTTGTCGAGCGTGCCTCCGGTGTGTCCGAGCCCACGCCCGCTCATCTTCCCGAACACGCCGCCGCAGGCAGCGACGACCGGCGCCAGCACCAGCGTGATCTTGTCGCCGACCCCCCCGCTGGAGTGCTTGTCGAGGACCGGGCGGCCGACCGCCGAGAGGTCCATCACCTTACTGTTGCGGACCATCGCCCGGGCCATGGCGACAGACTCCTCGGACGAGAGCCCGCGGAGCACCATCGCCATCAGCAGGGCGCTGGCCTGGTACGGCGCCACCCGGCCGTCGAGCACTCCGGCGATGAACGCGTCCATGCGCTCGTCGTCGAGCTCGTGCCCGTCCCGCTTCCAGGCGAGGAGATCGTGGACGACGTCCATCAGCTCACGCCTCCCGTCGAGCGTCGGTGCGATGCTCGCGGGTCCCGTCGTCCGCCACGTCCTCATCCACTGCATCCGGGGCGACGACGGTCGCGACCGTCGGCCAGACAGCGGGATCCGACAGCAGCCGGCCGAGGGAGCGCCTCAGGCCGTCGGCCGCCCGCTCTCCCGCCGCCAGCACCTCGTCGTGGCTGAGGCTCCGGCCGGAACGGTTCGTCACCACGGCGAGCAAGCGGACGGGGAGCCCGACCGCTCGAGCGGCACGCACCTCGTGGACGGCGGACATGCCGACGACGTCGGCCGCGCCGGCCAGCCACGCCGCCTCCGCCGGCGTCTCGTACTGGGGGCCGGCGACGGCGGCGTAGACGCCCCGCCGTACGCGGAGGTGTTCCCCCACGACGCGCTCCGTCGCCGCCGCGGCCTCGCCGTCGCACACCGTCAGCACCGGAGGCGTCTCCGCCGGCACCTCCTGGAGGTCGACGACACGCTCGACCACGACGGCGTCGCCGGGCCGCAGGTCGTCCCGCAGCGACCCGGTGGCACAGGTGACCACCAGCCGCGACACGCCGGCCGCCGCCATGTCGCGTACCGAGCGCTCCAGCTCCTCCCTCGCCCACCCCTCGTACGCGTGGCTCCGGCCGAAGGCGAGCAGGGTCGCGCCGGCGACGAGCAGCTCTCCGCCGTGTCCGGCGACGCCGCTCTGCGGCCAGCCGAGTTCCCCATAGAGGATGCGGTCGGTGACGGACAGCCCGTCGGGCACGACCGCCAGCCCCGACCCGAAGACGACCGCGGCCTCGGCCGGCGGCACTGCCCTCCCGTCCATCGGGTCAGTCGCCCCTGGAGGCTCCGCGGGCTCCCGCGCGCCCTGCGCCGCGCTCCTCGGGCGCGCCGGCGATGAGGTTCCCCCCGAGGAGCGGCTCGTCGCCGGTCAGGAGAGTGAAGGCGGTGGCCCCCACGTCGCGGAACTCTCCGTCGTAGCGGCCCGGCCCCAGGCCGACCGCCAGCAGCGGCGAGTACTCGCGCGTGTGGTCGGTCCCCGGAGCCGTGGGATCGACCCCGTGGTCGGCGCAGAGGATCATCGCGTCGCCGTCGCGCAGCGCGGCGAGCCACGCCGGCAGCGCCTCGTCGACCGCCGCGAGACCGGCGGCGAAGCCTGCGACGTCGTTGCGGTGCCCCCAGACCATGTCGAAGTCGACCAGGTTGGCGAACAGCAGGCCGGTCTGCATCTCGGCCAGATACCGACCGCAGGCGGCGATGCCCGCGGTATTGTCGGTCGTGTGATCGTCGACCCCGATCCCGCGCTGGACGAAGATCTCGCCGATCTTGCCGACCCCGATCACCGGCACCCCGCGCTCCGCCAAGAGGTCGAGGTAGGTGGCGCCGGTCGGCGCCAGGCTGAAGTCGCGACGGCGAGCCGTCCTCCGGAAGGCGCCCGCCTCACCCTCGAACGGACGCGCGATGACGCGGCCGACCGCGTGCGGTCCCTGCAGGATGTCGCGGGCGACGACGCACCACTCGTACAGCTGCTCGACCGGCACGACCGCCTCGTGGCAGGCGATCTGGAAGACCGAGTCGGCCGAGGTGTAGACGATCGGCCTGCCGGTCGCCAGGTGCTCCTCGCCGAGCTCGGCGATGATGGCGGTGCCGGAGGCGGGACGGTTGGCGAGCACCCGCCTACCGATCGCCCGTTCGAACGGCTCGATCACCTCCGGCGGGAACCCCTCCGGGTAGGTCGGGAAGGGGCGCTCGAGGACGACGCCCATCATCTCCCAGTGACCGGTGGTCGTGTCCTTGCCGGCGCCCCGCTCGAGCAGGCGACCGTACGTGGCCCGCGGCCCGGGCCGCCCAAGCGGCAGACCGACGACCTCGCCGAGGCCCAGGGCGGAGAGGTTCGGCAGCTCCACGCCGCTCCGCTCGATGACGTGCCGCAGCGTGTGGGCGCCGAGGTCGCCGTACGCGGCGGCGTCCGGCAGCTCGCCGGCACCGACGCCGTCGAGCACGCAGACGAAGACTCGTGTCACTCGGGACCTCCGCGTGAAGGACCGGGGCCGCGGCGGGCCCTGGGATGCGTCTCCAGGAACACCTCGCGCAGGTGCTCCGCCGTCACGTGAGTATAGACCTGGGTCGTCGCCACCGTCGCGTGGCCGAGCATCTCCTGGACGCTGCGCAGATCGGCGCCGGCCCGCACGAGGTGGGTGGCGAAGCTGTGCCGCAGCGTGTGGGCGCTGACCGGCCGCTCGATGCCGGCCGCCCTCACCCGGCGGCGGAGCAGGTAGTGGACGCCCTGCCGGGTCAGCGGCCGCCCGCGTGCGTTGAGGAACAGCTCGTCGCGGCGCCGCCCGCGCAGCAGACGGCGGCGACCGTCATTGACGTAGCGGTCGACGGCGCGCAGCGCGTAGGCGCCGAGCGGGACCACCCGCTCCTTGTCGCCCTTGCCGACGCAGCGGACGAGCCCCGCCTCGAGATCGACGTCGGCGACCCGCAGCCCCACCAGCTCCCCGACGCGCAGTCCGCAGCCGTACAGCAGCTCGATGATCGCCAGGTCGCGCTGGCCGTCGTCACCCGAGGCTCGCACCGAGCGAAGGATGCGCTCCAGCTCCTCGACGCCGAGCACCCTGGGCAGGGTCTCGCCACGACGCGGCGACCGGAGGCGGAGCGCCGGATCGGTGCCTATCGCGCCCTCGCCGAGCAGGAAGCGGTAGAAACCGCGCACGGCCGCCGTCCGCCGCGCGACGCTGGCCGGCGCGCCGCGTCCGCCCTCGGCCGCGAAGAACGCGTCGAGGTCCGCCGGACGGACGTCGCGGACGCCGACACCGCGCCGTTCCAGGAACCGCTCCAGGCCGGCGAGGTCACGCCGGTAGGCGGCGACGGTGTTGGCGCTCAGCGCCCGCTCGTAGGCCAGGTGCTCCAGATAGGAGACAAGGTCGGCCGAGGGGGCCGTCCGCGCCTCCCTGCGGCCGACCGCCCGACCTTCGCTTGCCATCGTGCAGACATCGCCTCCCATGGCCAGCGATTCGACGCGGCGAGCGCGGTGCCTGCCCCGGCGACGTCTCGCCGTCACCCGCCGGCGGCCGGCCGACGCTCATACCGACGGCCGTCAGCGCCGGCGGCCGGCCTCGGCGACGATCGACCGCACCACCCGGTGGGCCGCCTCGAGCTGGTCGATGGGCATCGACTCGTCCGGCGTGTGCACCCGCTCGTAGCCGGCGCTGAGATTGACGCTCTGCAGCCCGCGGATGTTGAACACGTTGACGTCCGACCCTCCGCCGGTGCCGACGAAGCGCGGGGCGATACCCTCCGCCTCGAGCGCGGCCGCCGCGACCGCGGCCGGGACGGCGTCGCGCGGCAACGCGAACGCCTCGTAGTCGTCGCTCACTTCGACGACCACGTCGACCCCGATATCGGCGGCCGCCGTGTGGACGGCATCGATCATCTCCCCGATCTGGGCGCTGAGCCGGGCCTCGTCCCTGCTCCGCGCCTCGCCCTTCAGCACGCAGTGGTCGGGCACGATGTTGGTCGCGCCGCCGCCCTCGATCGCCCCCACGTTGGCCGTCGTGAGCTCGTCGATGCGGCCCAGCCGCATGGCCGAGACCGCCCGCGAGGCGGCCAGCACGGCGCTGTGCCCCTTCTCCGGCTCGATGCCGGCGTGCGCAGCGGTGCCGCGGAACTCCGCTTCGAAATGGCGCGACGCAGGCGCGGCGATGATCACCTCTCCAAGCGGCCCGCTGCTGTCGAGGACGAAGCCGGCCTCCGCCTCGACCTCGTCGAGGGCGAACGCCTTGGCCCCCTGCAGGCCGACCTCCTCGCTGACCGTGAACAGCACCTCGACGGTCCCCGCCGGCGGCTCCCGGCGAAGGTCGTCGAGCAGGAGCATGAGCACCGCCACCGCAGCCTTGTCGTCGGCGCCGAGGATGGTGCCGCCGGCGGTGCGGACCACGCCGTCCTCCACGATCGGCTCGACCGGGCCGTCCACCGGTACGGTGTCGAGGTGCGCGCAGAACAGCGTCGCGAGGCCGTCACCACGCCCCCGCACCCGTACGAACAGGTTGCCGCAGTCGGCCCCCGTCCGCTCGCCGGCGTCGTCCTCCACGACCTCCAGACCGCGGTCGCGCAGCCAGGTCGCCACGTACGCCGCGACCTCGCTCTCGTGGCCGGAGGACGAGGGGATGCGGACGAGGTCGAGGAAGAGCTGGAGCAGCGTCTCCGTCATGCGCTCACGGCGTCGGCGGCGGACGTCTGGCCCCGGTCTCCCGGCGCCTTATCGTCCGTCTGACCTTCACCGTCGGCCGTCTCGCGCGACGCGCTCCCGGCCGTCTCGCGGCCGGCGTCGCGCTCGCTGCGCAACACGGCCGCGGCGCCGACGAACTCGCGGAACAGCGGCGCCGGCCGCGACGGCCGTGACTTGAACTCCGGGTGGAACTGCGAGGCCACGAAGAACGGGTGCTCGGGCAGCTCGATCGCCTCGACCAGACGCCCGTTCGGCGAGGTGCCGCACACCACGAGACCGGCCTGCTCGAGCGACGGCCGCAGCTCGTTGTTCACCTCGAACCGATGCCGGTGACGCTCGAAGACCACGTCCGCCTCGTAGGCGGCGTGCGCCCGCGTGCCGGCGATCAGGCACACCGGCTCCGCGCCGAGACGCATCGTCCCTCCCATGTCGCTGATCCCCTTCTGCTCCGGCAGGAGGTCGATGACCGGGTACGGGGTGTCCTCGTTGAACTCCCAGGAGTTGGCCTCGTCCATCCCGCAGACCGAGCGCGCGAACTCGATGACCGCGCACTGCATGCCGAGACACACGCCCAGATACGGCACCCGCTGCTCACGACAGTACTGGACGGCCTCGATCTTGCCCTCGATGCCACGATGGCCGAACCCACCGGGGACGATGACCCCGTCGGCGCCGGCCAGCCGGTCGGACACCGTGTCGGGGGTCAGCTGCTCGGAGTCGACCCAGCGGATCTCGAGCTTGCGGCCGTGGTGGAAGGCGGAGTGCTTGAGCGCCTCCCACACGGAGAGATAGGCCTCGTGCAACTGCACGTACTTGCCGACCAGGGCGATCGTGACCGGCTCGGTACAGGAGTCGATCCGCTCCACGAGCGCGCCCCACTCTTCGAGATCCGGCTCCGCGCACTCCAGCTCGAGCCACCGGACGACCAGCTCGTCAAGACCCTCCTCGTGGAGGGCCAGCGGCACCTTGTAGATGTCGTCGGAGTCCGGGGCCGAGATGACGCCCTCCGGCTCGATGTCGCAGAACAGGGCGATCTTGTCGCGCAGGCTGCGGGTCACCGGGTCTTCCGAACGGGCCACGATCACGTCGGGCTGGATGCCGATCTCGCGAAGCTCGGCGACCGAGTGCTGCGTCGGCTTCGTCTTCTGCTCGCCGACGACGCCGATCACCGGCACCAGCGTGACGTGGATGTACAGCACGTTCTGGCGCCCGATGTCCTTGCGGAACTGCCGGATCGCCTCGAGGAACGGCAGGCTCTCGATGTCGCCGACCGTGCCGCCGACCTCGGTGATGAGCACGTCGACCCGCTGATGCTGGGCCAGACGGTGCACGCGGCTCTTGATCTCGTTGGTGATGTGCGGGATGACCTGGACGGTGCCGCCCAGGTAGTCGCCGCGGCGCTCCTTGGCGATGACGGCGCTGTAGATGCCGCCGGTGGTGACGTTGCTGTCGCGCTGGACGAACTCGTCGACGAACCGCTCGTAGTGACCGAGGTCGAGGTCGGTCTCGGCCCCGTCCTCGGTGACGAAGACCTCGCCGTGCTGGAACGGGCTCATGGTGCCCGGATCGACGTTGATGTAGGGGTCGAACTTCTGATTGGCGACCGTGAGGCCACGGGCCTTGAGCAACGTGCCGAGCGAGGCGGCGGTGATGCCCTTCCCGAGGCCGGAGACGACCCCTCCGGTCACGAACACGTGCTTGGTCATGGCACCTCCGGAGCGCCGGCACGCATGCGGGCACGCTCGTGAGCGGGGATGGACGACGAGGAACGCGGGTGCTGAAGAGGGGGGCGAAGAGGCCATCCGCCCGTGTCCGGCGGAGCCCCTGCGCGAGATCCGATGAGCCCTCCTGCCACGGGCCCATAGTATATACCAAGGACCGGGCGACGCCGAGGACTTCCGACCACGAAGAAGGGTCAGTATGGACGAACTGTGGCGTCGGTCCGCGACGGAGCTGGCGACTCTGATCGCGGAGCGGCAGGTCACCAGCAGAGAGGTAGTCGAGGAGCACCTCGCGCGCATCGACGCCGTCAACGGCCACGTGAACGCGGTCACGGAGACCATGGCCGAATCGGCGCTGGCGGCGGCCGACGTTGCGGATCGGGCGCCGGCCGCCGGCCCACTGCACGGTGTGCCGTTCACCGTCAAGCAGAACATCGACTGCGTCGGATCGCCGACGACCCACGGAGTCCCGGCGCTGCGTCACGCCTTCCCGTGGTGTGACGCCCCCTCGGTCTCACGCCTGAGAGCCGCCGGGGCGATCGTCCTTGGCCGCACCAATCTGTCCGAACTCGGCCTTCGCGTGTGCGCCGACAACCCGCTCCACGGACGCACGCGCAATCCGTGGGATCCCTCGCTCACGCCCGGCGGCTCGAGCGGAGGCGACGCTGCCGCGCTGGCCACCGGCATGACCCCGCTCGGGCTCGGCAACGATGCCGGTGGGTCGCTCCGCAGCCCCGCCTGCTGCTGCGGCGTCGCCGCGTTGAAGCCGACGACCGGACGGATCCCGCGAGCCTCCTCCCTGCCGCCCTTCGACCACGGCTGGGCCATGCAGTACATGGCGGTAGAGGGGCCGATCGCCCGCTCGGTCGTCGATCTGCGCATCGCACTCTCGATCATGGCGGGACGCGACGTCCGCGACCCCCGCTCCGTGGACGCGCCCCTGCAGAGCCCCGGGGGGCAGGGAAGGCGCCGGGCGGCCCTCGTGCTTCACGTCCCGGGCGCCGATATCCCCCCGCCCACACTGTCGGCCATCGGTCGGGCGGGCGAGATCCTGGCCGCCGCGGGATGGGAGGTGGAGCACGTCGATCCTCCCGAGATCGATCTCGTCGACAGGACCTGGAGTGAGCTGATGGCGACCGACCTCGCAGTGATCCTCGAGCGGACGGGACCGGTGCTCTCGCCCCCGCTGCGCGACTACGTGCGCCGCTTCTGCCGGTGGCGCGACGTCCGCGGGACACCGGACCACGAGCTCCACGCGACGCGCTCCTTCCTCGGGCGGTTGTGGTCGGAGTTCTTCCAGCACTACTCCGTCGCCGTGGGTCCGACCTGGACCCAGACACCCTGGCCGTCCGACGCCGATCTCGACCCCGAGGAGGGGCTGCAGCTCGTGGCCGATGCGACCCGGTTCATCCTGCCGGCGAACGTGCTTGGACTACCGGCGGTGGCGATCCCGGCGGGCATCGGCGCGGGCATGCCGACGAGCGTCCAGATCTACGCCGACCTGTGGCGCGAAGACCTGTGTCTGGACGCGGCGCAGACCATCGAGGACGCGGTCGGCGCCCCGTGTCCGATCGATCCGGTCACGTAGAGAGTCGCGACGACACCTCAGTACTGCCGGACGACGGCACCTCCCGGCGGCGATGTTCCCCGGCACGGCGCAGCAGCGATTCGGCGTGGCTGCGGGCGTCGGCGTCGTCGGCGGAGCTGCCCAGCATCCTGCAGAGCTCCGCCATCCGCGCCTCCCCCTCCACCTCGTCGACGACCGTCTCGGTGACCCCGGCGCCGGGGTCGGCGTGCTTGGTGATCGCGAAGTGCCGGTCGGCGAAGGCGACGACCTGCGGCAGGTGGGTGATGCAGATGAGCTGGGTGCGTTCAGCAAGCCGTGCGAGACGCTCTCCCACGCCGGTGGCCGTCACGCCGCCGATGCCGGTGTCGACCTCGTCGAAGATGAGCGTGCCCACGTCGCCCGGCGTCACCACGCTGTTGAGCGCCAGCATCGCCCGCGAGAGCTCGCCGCCCGACGCCGTATCGCGCAGAGGACGGAGCGGCATGCCCGGATTGGCGGAGAACACGAACTCCACCTCGTCCGCGCCCAGACGACCGAGCCCCTCCCACCCGTCACCGCGGGACGTGATGTCGACCGAGAAGCGGGCGTGCGGCATCGCCAGCGCCCGCAGCTCTTCGCTCACCCGCTCCGCGAACACTCCCGCGTGCGTCTGCCGCGCCTCGCTCAACCGCCGGGCGGCCACCAGAGCCCGCTCGCGGGCGGCGGCCAGGCCGGACTCGAGCTCCTCGGCGTCGGACTGCTCCGCGCGCAGCCGTTCCAGCGTCGCGGCCGCCTCGTCACGGTACTGCAGGACGGCGTCGGCCGAGGCTCCGTACTTGCGCTTCAGGCCCTGCAGCACGTCGTAGCGCCGCTCGACCGCGTCACGCTGCTCCGGGTCGGTCTCCAGGCTCTGAAGGTAGTCCTGCAGGCCGTAGGCGGCGTCCTCGAGCTCGGCGACCGTCGTCTGCAGACGGTCGGCCAGCGGACGCAGCGTCGAGTCCATGGCCGCGCCCTCTTCCACCAGCCGCTGGGCAACGCGCAGCTGCTCCAGCGCCGTGGCCTCCGACTCGCCGGCGAGCAGCGAGGTGGCGCCTCCCGCCCGCTCGAGCAGCTTCTCGGCGTTGCGCTGCCGCTGCCGCTCGGTCGCCACCAGCTCGTCCTCGCCCGGCTCGGGCGCCGCGGCGTCGATCTCCTCGATCTGGAACGCCAGCAGCTCCGCCTCGCGGGCGCGCTCGTCGGCGGCCTCCCTGTGACGGCGCACCCGCTGCTCGAGGTCGCGGGCGTCGTTGTAGGCCGACTGGTATGCCTCGGCGAGCGGCGGCAGGACCGCTGGGGCGGAGGCGTCGAGGAGCTCGACCTGGCGTTCGAGGTGCAGCAGCCTGGAGTGCTCGAGCTGCCCGTAGACAGCGACCCGGTCGCGCACCGCCTCCTCGACGGCGGCGGCCGATGAGAACCGCCCGTCGAGGAACGCCCTCGCCCGGCCGTCGCGGGGGATCTCCCGCCCGACGATCAGCTCCTCCCCGCGCACCGTGAAGACGGCCTGGACGAGCGCTCTCTCGGCGTCGGAGCGGACCAGGTCCTGAGCGGCCTTCTCGCCCATGAGGAGCCCGAGGGCCTGAGCCAGGAGGGTCTTGCCGGCGCCGGTCTCACCGGTGATCACGTTGAGACCCGGCGCGAACCGCAGACGCGCCTCGGCGATCAGCAGGAGGTCGTCGATGGCCAGCTCGGCGAGCACGATCGACCCTCTACCCGCGCCGGACCTGCTCGGTGTTCAGCAGCATGCGACGCTCAACGAGAGTCCGGCAGGAACGCACCGAAGAGCTTCTCCTCGACGTTGCGGTAGAAGGTACCGGCGTCGCGCACCATCAGACGGGCCCGCAGTGACGACGCAGCCACGGTGATGCGTTCGCCCGCCGCCAGCGTCCCGGCCAGGTGCCCGTCCACGAGCACGTCGGCGGCGGCGTCCGGTGAGGCGTTGCGCACGCTCACGACGTGGTCGGGCCGAAGCACCAGCGGGCGGAACCCCAGCGAATGCGGGGCGACGAAGTTGAGCACCAGGACGGCCGCGTCCCACACCACGACCGGACCGCCGCACGACAGGTTGTAGGCCGTGGAGCCGGCCGGCGAGGCGATGATCATGCCGTCGCAGCGCATGAGGCCCACCGGGATGTCCGAGACCGCGTACTCGAGATGGAGCACGCCGTGCGGTTCGCGACGGGTGAGGACGACGTCGTTGACCGCCGCCGTGCGCTGTCCGTTGAAGCGGGCCGCGACCGTGAGCAGCTCAACGACGCTGTAGTCGCCGGCCACCACCGCGGCCAGGCCCTCCTGCCAGCCGACCGGCGGCAGGTCGGCGAGGAAGCCGACGTTGCCGAAGTTCACGCCGATGGTGGGGACGTCGGTCTCGAGCAGGCGGCCCATCGCGCGGAGGATGCTGCCGTCGCCGCCGAACACCAGACAGGCATCGGCCTCGCCGTACTGCTCCACCCCGACCTCGGAATAGCCGAGATCCCGCAGCCCCGGGTGCTTACCGAGCTCGCGCGCCGAGACGAGGAGACGCACGCCGAGCTCCTCCCGCAGCGCCGCGAGATCGGCCAGCGCCTGCTCGGTCGCCTCGTGGGCGCGGTGCGTCCTGACCAGCAGTGTGCGCAGGGGATCAGCCACCAGCTTCCTCCACCGCCCGGCGCGCGGCCGCGCCGGCGTCGACGCCCGCGGCCGCGAGAGCCGAGTCGCCGCCGCAGAAGTAGATGAAGTACTCCACGTTGCCCTTGGGGCCCGGATGGCCTGAGTCGCAGAGGCCGAGGACGGCGTCGCCGCGAGCCGTGAGCCACGCCGCGATGCGCTCCAGGACGTCGACGTGGACGGCTCTGTCTCGCACTACGCCCCCCTTGCCGACTCGCTCCCGTCCGGCCTCGAACTGGGGCTTCACCAGAGCCAGACCCCGGTAGCCGGAGCGGGCAAATCCTAGCACAGGGGCCAGGGCCAGCGTCAGGGAGATGAACGACACATCGGCGGTGACAAACGTGGGTCGGAACGGGAGACATTCGGGCGTGAGCGTACGCGCGTTCGTCCGCTCCAGCACCGTCACCCGGGCGTCCTGCCGCAGCGACCAGTCGAGCTGCCCGTAGCCGACGTCGACCGCGGCGACGGCGGCGGCCCCGCGCTGCAGGAGGCAGTCGACGAAGCCGCCCGTAGAGCTGCCGAGGTCGCACACCTCCTCGCCCTCTACGTCGATCCCGAGCGTCTCGAGGGCGTGAGCCAGCTTGTCGCCGCCGCGCGAGACGTAGCTCCGTCGCGCGGTGACGCTCACCTCGGCATCGGGGTCGACGAGCGCGGCGGGACGGCGCACCGTCGCGCCGTCCACACGGACGTCGCCGGCGATGACGGCCGCCTGTGCCCGCGTGCGGCTGGGGAACGCGCCGCGCGCCACCAGCAGCGCGTCGAGCCGCTCGCGCACGCTCAGCGGCGGGCGGCCACCGCCGCGGGGGCGCCCAGCGCGGCCGCGGCGACCGACTCGGCCGTCAGCCCGACCTCGGCCAGCAGCCTCGCGCGCTCGCCGTGAGGGACGAACGCGTCTGGAAGGCCGAGCCGGACGATCTCCACGTCGTGTCCGCCGACGGCCTCCAGCACCGCGGAACCGAAGCCGCCCCGCACGGTGTTCTCCTCGACCGTCACGAGGCGGTCGTGGGTCTCGGCCAGCCGCGCCAGCAGCTCCTCGTCGAGCGGCTTGACGAACCGGGCATCGACGACCGTCGGCGTGCTCCCCTCGTGCTCGAGGAGCGCCGCGGCCTCCCGGCAGATGCCGACCCCGGTGCCGATACCGACCAGCGCCACCCGTTCGCCCTCCTGGAGGACCACACCGCGGCCCACCGGGACCGTCTCGAGCTGCTCCGGAGGTTCGAAGGCGGTCGCCATGCCGCGCGGATAGCGGAGCGCCGACGGCCCGTCGATGCTCAGCGCCGTGTGGAGCATGTGCGGCAGCTCGTCCTGGCTCGACGGCGCCATGACCACCATGCCGGGCACCAGCCGCAGGAACGAGAGGTCGAAGGCGCCGTGATGGGTCGGCCCGTCGTCGCCGACCAGGCCGGCCCGGTCGACGGCGAACACGATCGGCAGCCGCTGCAGGCCCACGTCCTGGATGAGCATGTCGAAGGCCCGCTGCAGGAACGTGGAGTAGACGGCGACGACCGGACGCAGGCCCCCGAGCGCGAGACCCGAGGCGAACACGGCGGCGTGCCCCTCGGCGATCCCGACGTCGTAGAGCCGATCGGGGAACTCTTCCTCGAGCGGCTCCAGCCCGGTGCCCTGCGTCATGGCCGCCGTGATGGCGACGACACGCTCGTCGGCTCGCGCCTCGCGGACGAGCGTCTGCCCGAAGACCTGGGTGTACGTCGTCCCGATGGCGGCCTTCCGCTTCTCGCCGTTCGTGACGTGGAACGGAGCCACGCCGTGGAACTCCGACGGCTGCTCTTCCGCCGGCACGTACCCCTTCCCCTTGACAGTCTTGAGATGCACCACGACCGGCCGGCGGGTGTCGATGGCCTGCTGGAGACTCTTGCGCACGGCGTGCAGGTCGTGTCCGTCGACCACGCCGATGTAGGCGAACCCGAGCTCTTCGAAGAGCATGCCGGGGGTGATGAACGCCTTCATGCTCTCCTTGACGTCGCGCCCCAGGTTGTACGCGCGTTCGCCGATGGCCGGTATGCGGGCGAGCCCGTGTTCGAGCTCCTCCCGCCAGCGGCTCAGGGTGGGGTCGAGACGCAGACGGCTCAGGTACAGCGACAGGGCGCCGACGTTGGGCTTGATCGACATCTGGTTGTCGTTGAGGACGACGACCAGCGGCGTGTGCGACTGACCGGCCTGGTTGAGCGCCTCGAACGCGACGCCGCCGGTGAGCGCCCCATCTCCGAGCACGCACACGACGTGCCCTTCTTCCGAGGTCCCGGCCAGACGGGCGGCCTCGACCAGGCCGAGCCCGTAGCCCAGCGAGGTGGACGCGTGGCCCGTCCCGCACACATCGTGCTCGGACTCCGCCCGCGAGGGGAAGCCCGACAGCCCGCCGTACTGCCGCACACACGAGAACTCCTGCCAGCGGCCGGTGACGATCTTGTGCGCGTAGCACTGATGCCCCACGTCCCAGATGATCTTGTCGCGCGGGCTCTCGAGGATGCTGTGGAGGGCGAGGGTGAGCTCGACGACCCCGAGACTGGCCGCCAGATGACCGCCAGTGCGGCTCACGCACGACACCATGTACGTGCGGATCTCGGCCGCGAGCAGCTCGAGCTCGCGCTCCGAGAGACTGTGGAGGTCGTTCGGGGACGAGACGCGGGGAAGCAGGGTGTACGTGTCGTCCATGACGTCCGAGTATACAACCCGTCGGGCGTCGCGCTCCCCGGCGCCGCTGCGTGCCGCGGCGGGCCGGCCGACTAGCGGTCGCGCGAGGCGACGTAGTCCGTCATCGCCAGCAGCTGAGCGGGGTCGGCGGGGAGCTCCGCGGCCAGCTCGCGCGCCCGCCGGTGCGCCTCCCCGGCGCGTCGCCGGGCGCCCTCCAGGCCGTACCTCGACACATACGTCAGCTTCTCGGCGGCGGCGTCCTTGCCGGCCGTCTTGCCGAGCGTCTGCCTGTCGCCGACGACGTCGAGGACGTCGTCGACGATCTGGAAGAGCAGCCCCACGGCAGCGGCGAACCGCCGGTAGCGCTCCACCTCCTCCGCCGTCGCGGCGGTCAGCAGCGCCCCGGAGGTCACCGCCGCCTCGATGAGGCGCCCCGTCTTGAGCGCGTGCATGGCTTCGAGGTCGACGCCGTCGACACGGTCGGCGACGACGTCCATGAACTGGCCGCCGACCATGCCCCGCAGGCCGGTCGCCAGCGCGAGCTCGGTCAGCACGGCGACCTTGACCGGCGCCGCGGCCGCCTGGCGCTCCAGGACGAGCGCGAACGCCTCGGCGAAGAGACCGTCGCCGGCCAGGATGGCGACGTCCTCGCCGAACGCCACATGGCAGGTGGGGCGGCCGCGGCGGAGGTCGTCGTCGTCGATCGCCGGCAGGTCGTCGTGGATGAGCGAGTAGGTGTGGATCAGCTCGCAGGCGGCCGCCGTCGGGAGCACCGAGGCGGGGTCGTGACCCCGGCCCTCCGCCACGGCCAGGGTGAGGACGGGACGGATACGCTTGCCGCCGGCAAGCAGCGAGTGGCGCATCGCCGCCACCAGACGGGTCCGGACGTCGTCGGCGCCGAGGTCGAGGCCCTCCAGATAGGCCTCCAGCAGCTCGCGCAGATGGTCGGGGTAGCTCCCGGCCGCGCCTCCGGGCAGAGGGCTCACGCCCCCTCCCGACCGACGCCTTCGAGCAGGCGGGCCGCCTCCTCCGCCAGCTCCGTGGCCTGCTCGAGCAGGGTGACCGCGATCTCCGGGGCGACGCCCTCGCGGATCCGCGCCTCGAGGTCGCGAAGCTCGTCGGCGATCTGCGCCACCCGGGAGAGGGTCGCGTCGTCCGCGGGACGCTCAGCCATGGGACCCACCTCCGTCACGGCCTTGTGAGTCATCGGCAGTCTCTGAGAGCGGCCCTTCGTCGACGGTCTGCGACGCAGGCGCTTCGTCGCCGGCGTCCGATGCAGACGCCTCATCGGCGGTCTCCGCCGGTGCCCCTTCGTCGCCGGCCGCCCTGTCGCGCAGGAAGGCGCCGAGGATACCGTTGACGAGCGCCCCCGCCTCGTCGGTCGAGTAGCGACGGGCCAGCCGGACCGCCTCGTCGACGGCCACCTCCGGCGGCGCCGCCCCGGCCTCGATCTCGTGGACGGCCAGACGCAGCACGTTGCGCTCGAGCGGCGCCAGGCGCTCGACCGGCCACTGGTGGCTGTACCGCGCGATGAGGCCGTCGAGCGCCTCCGTGTCGGCCAGCACCCCGGCGACCCGGTCGACGGTGTAGGGATCGACGCGGTAGCCCTCCCGCTCCCTGAGCTCGTCGTACAGACGCTCCGGGCGATCGCCGCGGACGTCGTACTGATACAGCACGACCAGCGCGTCTCTGCGCGCCTGCTTCCTGCTCGGCCGCCGTGCCATCTCAGAGCCCACCGGGAGTGCGGTCACGGCCGCGAAGGCCGGGGTCGGGCGTCACCTCAGGCGGGTTCGATGACGAAGAGCTCCTGTCCGAACTCGACCGGCTGGCCGTTCTCGACCAGGACCTGGCGGACGACGCCGTCGTACTCCGACGAGAGCTCGTTCATCAGCTTCATCGCCTCGAGGATGCAGAGCGTCTGCCCGGTCTGGACCTCGTCGCCCTCGCTCACGAACGCCGGCTCGCTGGGAGAGGGAGACCGGTAGAACGTGCCCACCATCGGCGACGTGACCACGTGCGAGCCGTTGCTGCCGGCCGTTGCCGTGGCCGTCGCGCCGGCCGGTTCAGCCGCCTGCTCCGGCGCGGCCGCGACGGCCGCCGGCGCGGCACCGGTCTTGCGGACGCTGATCTTGAGGTCGCCCTCCTCGATGACCACTTCGCCGATCTCGCTCTGGTCGACGACGGCGAGGATGTCCTTTACGCGGTCGCCGGTCTGCTCGCTGATGGCCGACTCCTGCGCGCCACGCAGGAAGTGGTCGTGCGTACCGAAGACATCGGCCTCTGGGCCGATGTGATGTCGCTCCAGGTACTCGCGCGCCGTCTGCGGGAAGAGGGCGTAACTGAGCACGTCCTCCTCGGTGCGAGCCAGATCGCCGATCTCGGCCCGGAAGTCGTCGAGGGTCTCGTCGAGCAGGTCGGCCGGCCTGCCTTCGATGGGCTTCTCGTCGCCCAGCACCAGCTCGACGATCTCCGGCGAGACCGGGCCGGGGGCGGCCCCGTAGCGACCTCGCAGATAGGCCTTCATCTCGTCCGGCACGATCCGCCAGCGCTTGCCCGACAGCGTGTTGAGCACCGCCTGCGTGCCGACGATCTGGCTCATGGGCGTGACCAGCGGCGGGAAGCCGACCTCGGCCCGCACCACCGGGATCTCCTCCAGCACCTCGGGCAGTCTGTCGAGCGCGTTCTGCTCCTTGAGCTGGCTCTCGAGGTTGCTGATCATGCCGCCGGGCACCTGGTGCTCGTACACCTGCATGTGCGTCAGCGACGTGACGCCGCGCTCCATGCCCGATGTCTTGCGCACCCCTTCGAAGTACTTGGCGATCCGAAAGAGCTTCTCGAGGTCGAGCCCCGAGTCGTACGGGGTACCGATCATCGCGGTGACGACCATCTCCGTAGCCGGCTGGGAGTTGCCGAAGGCCAGCGGGACCGTGGCGGTGTCGATGACGTCGACGCCGGCCTCGATGGCCTTGAGGTAGGTCATCGGCGCCAGCCCGCCGATGTAGTGGCAGTGGAGCTGGATGGGCACCGTGATCTCGTCCTTGAGACGATGGATCAACTGGTCGGCATAGTACGGAGAGAGCAGCGCCGCCATGTCCTTGATGCAGATGGAGTCGGCCCCCATGTCGACGAGCCGGTGGGCGACACTCAGGTAGTGGTCGAGCGAGTGGACCGGCGAGATGGTGTAGACGACGGCGCCCTGGAAGTGACGGCCGGTCTCCTTCACGGCGGCGGCGGCCGTCTCGAAGTTGCGGATGTCGTTCAGCGCGTCGAAGATGCGGAAGATGTCGATGCCGTTCTCGGCCGCCTTGTAGACGAAGCGACGGACGATATCGTCGCCGTAGTGGCGGTAGCCGACGAGGTTCTGGCCCCGCAGCAGCATCTGCAGCGGGGTCCGCGTGGCATGCGCCTTGATGAGCCGCAGGCGCTCCCATGGGTCTTCGTCGAGGAACCGCAGACAGGCGTCGAACGTGGCGCCTCCCCAGCACTCGAGCGAGTTGAAGCCCACGTCGTCGAGGGCCTCGATGATCGGCAGCATGTCCGCCGTCCGCATGCGTGTCGCCCACAGCGACTGATGGGCGTCGCGGAGCGAAGTGTCGGTGATCCTGATCCGACGTTCCCGCACGTTGCCTCCGTTCTGCTGTCTGGACCTCAGGCGCGGGAGAGATACTCGCCGCTGCGTGTGTCGACCTTGATCTTCTCGCCCTGCTCGATGAACAGGGGTACCTGGATCGTCTCGCCGGTCTCGAGGGTGGCGGGCTTGCTCCCACCCTGGGCGGTATCGCCCTTCACACCGGGGTCGGCGGCGACGATCTCGAGCTCGACCGTCTGCGGCGCCTCGACCGCGAACGGCCTGCCGTCGAGCTCGAGCAGGTCGACGGTGCCGTTCTCGACGACCCAGCGCAACGCCTCGGTCGCCATGTCGGGCGAGATCATGACCTGCTCGTAGCTCTGCTCGTCCATGAGGACGACCTCGGTATCGGTCTTGTAGAGGTACTGCAGGCGCCGCGACTGGGTGTGGATGCGCGTGAACTTCTCCCCCGCCCGGAACGTCTTGTCGAGCACGGCCCCGGTGCCGATGTTCTTGAGCTTGGTCCGCACGAAGGCGCCACCCTTGCCCGGCTTCACATGCTGGAAGCCGACGATGGTGTACGCCTCGTTGTCGACCTCGAGGGCCATGCCGTTCTTGAACTGGGCGGTGGAGATCGTCTCGGCCATGCGCTCCTGCTCTCGTTCCCTGCGACTGTCTGAACTCAGAAAGGGTAGTTTACACCGCGCGCGGATGTCGGCACGTCGTTCGCGAGCCCACCGAAGGCGTCCGCGAGACGACTCCTCGACCGAAGGGCCACCCCTCAGCCGACGGACGACCCCTCAGTCGACCGTCCGCAGCTCCTTCGGCGACCAGGTGAGACGCTCGCAGCCGTCGCCAGTCACCACGACGGTGTCCTCGATACGGACGCCGAGGTCGCCCTCGAGGTAGATCCCCGGCTCGACGGTGTGGACCATGCCGACGTCGAGGCGGTCGCTCCGGCGCGGACCGAGACGCGGCAGCTCGTGCACCTGGAGCCCGACGCCGTGGCCGGTGCCGTGGCCGAAGGCGTCGCCGTAGCCGGCCACCTCGATCACCTGTCTGGCGGCCGCGTCGACGTCGCGGCCGTCCGCACCGGGCCGCACCGCCGCCAGCCCGGCGAGCTGGGCGGCCAGGACGGTCTCGTAGATCGCGCGCGTCCGCTCTCCGACCTCGCCGACGGCCAACGTGCGGGTGATGTCGCTGCAGTAGCCGCCGACGGTCGCGCCGGCGTCGATCAGCAGGAGCTCGCCGCGCTCTATGCGCCGGTCGCCGGGGATGGCGTGAGCGAGTGCCGCCCGGGGGCCGGCGGCGACGATGGTGTCGAACGAAAGGCCGTCGCCGCCGAGCTCGCGGACAAGCACCTCGAGACGCCAGGCCACCTCGGCCTCCGTGAGGCCGGCGACGCCCTCCGCGATGGTCATCTCCAGCGCCTGGTCGATCACCGCCGCCGCCCGGGCGAGCGTCGCGAGCTCCTCGTCGTCCTTGACCATCCGCAGCCGCAGGACGGCGTCGCCCATGTCGCGCAGCCCCCCGTCGTGCAGACGCCGGAGACGTCGCCACTCGGCGTAGGTGACGGCGTCGCCCTGGAAGCCCAGCGCGACGCCCTCGCCGAGCTCGCGGCGCAGCGCCGCCAGGGCGTCGTCCGGCAGCCGCTCCGTCTTCTCGAGGACGAAGCCGCTCACCTCCTCCCCGACCTGCGCCCAGTAGCGCGAGTCGGTACAGATGAGCGCCGCGTCGGCCCCCACGACGAGCACGGCGTCCTCTCCGCGGAACCCGGAGAGGTAGCGCACGTCGTGCGGCTCGCTCACGAGCGCCGCATCGAGGGAGCGGTCGGCCAGATGGCGACGCAGCGACGCCAACCGCGGGTCCCGGGCGCGCTCAGTCATCGTTCGGCTCGGGACGCCGGGGGGCACGCCCTGCCGCGACCTCCCGCGCCAGCTCGTCGACCGCCTCGAAGTACCCCTCGAGCCCCTTCCCGGCGACTCTCACCGTCGCCAGGTCGGCGATGACCGACCGCCGCCGCCACTCCTCACGCTCGTCGATCGCCGAGAGGTGCACCTCGGCGATCGGCGCCGCGATGAGTTCCAGCGCGTCGCGGACGGCATAGCTGTAGTGCGTCCAGGCGCCGGGATTGACGATCAGGGCGTCGATGTCCGAGCCGGCCAGGTGATGCAGGTGCTCGACCATCACGCCTTCGTGGTTGGTCTGGAAGGTGCCGACCGCGAACCCGCGATCCCGGCCGTAGCGCGCGACCCGCTCCTCGAGCTCGGCCAGCGTCAGCGTGCCGTAGTGCTCCCTCGGCCGCCGTCCGAGCATGTCGAGGTTCACGCCGTGGACGAGGGCCAGATGCCTCATCGATCGCGCAGCCATGCCACCACCTCCGCCAGCAGTCCGGGGCCGACGCGGATGCCGCGCACCGGCCGGCCGAGCGCCTCCAGCAGGACGAACGGCACCTCGCCGGCGGTCGCCTTCTTGTCTCGTGACACCATGTCGACGACGAGGTCCGGGTCGACGCCTTCGAGGCGACGCGGCGCCCCCACGGCGTCCAGCAACCGTTCGCCGCGTTCGGCCTCCGTAGCCGGAAGCCCAGTGCACCGCCGCGAAAGCCACAGAGCGGCCGCGAGACCGAGGCCTACGGCCTCCCCGTGGGAGTGGCGGCGGAACCCGCCGGCCGCCTCGATCGCGTGCCCGACCGTGTGGCCGAGGTTCAGCAGCTGTCGGTCGCCCCGCTCCTCGCGTTCGTCGGCGGCCACGATCGCCGCCTTGTAGCCGACGCAGGCGGCGATGATGCGTTCGTCACAGAGGCCGACCGGGTCCCGCTCACCGCTCGTCGGCGCCCGCTCCAGCGCGGCTTCCACCGGGAAGAGCATCTCGTCCCCCATCAGGAACGCGTACTTCACCACCTCGGCGGCACCGTTGCGCCGTTCGACGGCGGGAAGCGTCGTCAGAGTGTCGACATCGGCCATGACCGCCCGCGGCTGGTAGAACGTCCCCACGTGGTTCTTGCCGGCCCGGAAGTCGACCGCCACCTTGCCACCCACGGAAGCGTCGACCTGGGCGAGCAGGGTGGTCGGGACCTGGACGAGGCCGACGCCGCGCAGGTACGTCGCCGCGACGAACCCGGCCAGGTCGCCGATCACCCCTCCCCCGAGCGCCACGACCGTGTCGTGCCGCGTCATCCGGCGCTCGTAGAGCACCCCGTACAACTCCTCCGCCCGGGCGAGCGTCTTCTGCTCCTCGCCGGCCGGCAGCACGACCTCCGTCACGTCGGCTTCATGGGCCTTGAACGACTCGCGCAACGCCGGCAGGTGCAGCGGGGCGACGTTCTCGTCGCTGATCACTACGACCCGACCCGGGGCGGCAGCGGCCGGCAGCACCTCCTCCGCCCGGCTCAGCAGACCGGCCGCCACGACGACGTCGTAGGCCGGCTCCGTCTCGACCCGGCAGACGATCATCGCTGGCGCTCCTCCTCGACGCAGGCATCGATCACGTCGTCGACGACCTCGGCGAGCGGCTTCGAACCGTCGTTCCTCACCCTCGCGGTCGCGACCTCGGCATACAGCGGCTCCCGCTCGCGCAGCAGACGCCGGAAGTCCCCCTCGTCGGCCGCCAGCGGCCGGCCGGTGCCGCCCGCCCTTGAGAACAGCACCTCGGCCGGCGCCTCGAGCCACACGACGTTCGCGAGCCGGCCCAGCAGGGTCCGGACCTCGGTGGACGTGACCGCGCCCCCGCCGAGCGACACCACACAGGGCAGCCCGAGAGCGTTCTTGAGGACCGCCGTGACGACCTCGCGCTCCGCCGACCGGAAGTGCGGCTCCCCCTGCTCCGCGAAGACCTGTTCGATCGGTCCCAGCCGCTCGGTGATGAGCTCGTCCGTGTCGGCGAACGGGAGACGAAGCCGCCCCGCGACGGCCAGCCCGATGCAGCTCTTGCCGGCGCCCATGAAACCGACGAGGGCCAGCGAGCCGGCCGCCGCCGTCCGGTCGCGCCCCCCGCTCACCGGTCACGCACCGTCGGTCCGCCGCTGAGCGGCGGCCACGGCGTCGCACAACTCCTCGACGGTCGCCGCACTGAAGCGCCCGATCAGCGCATCCGCGAGCGTCAGGGCGACGACCGCCTCCGCGGCGACCGCCGCGGCCGGGACCGCGCACACGTCGCTGCGCTCGAAACGGGCTTCCACCTCGCGATGCGTCCCCATCTCCGCGCTGGCCAGCGGCCGGCGCAGGGTGGCGATCGGCTTCATCGCCGCCCGGACGACGATCGGCGCACCGGTCGAGATCCCGCCCTCGATGCCGCCGGCACGATCGGTCGTCCGGTAGTAGCCGCGCCGCTCGTCCCAGGCGATCTCGTCGTGCACGCGCGACCCCGGGAGCTCCGCGCTCGCGAACCCGAGTCCCAGCTCCACTCCTCTGATCGCCGGGATCGTCATGATCGCGGCGGCCAGTCGCGACCCCAGCCTGCGGTCGCCCTGGACGTAGCTGCCGACGCCGGCCGGGTAGCCCGTCACGACCACCTCGAACACGCCGCCGAGCGTGTCGCCGCGTTCGGCGGCGGCGTCGATAGCCGCCCTCATGCGGGCGCTCGCCTCCGCGTCCGCGCAGCGGAGGGAATCGTCGTCGACGTCGTCCGGGACAACAGGGACGCCCGCCTCGGTCTCCGGGCTTCCGCGCTCGGGAGCGACGGCGACGTCTCCGATCCGCACGACGTGGCTGATGATCCGGCAGCCGATCTCCTCGAGCAGCCGCCTGGCGACGGCGCCGCAGGCGGCCCGGGCCGCCGTCTCGCGCGCGCTGGCGCGCTCGATGACGTCTCTCAGATCGTCGGCGCCGTAGAGCAGGGCACCGCCCAGATCCGCGTGGCCCGGCCTCGGCACGCGGACCGGCTCCGCCGGCTCGTCCACGGGCTCCACCTGCAGCACCTCGCCCCAGTTCGCCGCGTCGCGGTTCTCGACGACCAGGGCGATGGGCGCGCCGGTGGTACGTCCATAGCGGACGCCGGCGACGATGGAGACGTGGTCCGACTCGATCTTCTGCCGGCCGCCGCGGCCGTAGCCGAGCTGCCGGCGACGCAGGTCGCGGTCGACGTCGGCCGCCGACAGGGCCAGCCCCGCCGGACAGCCGTCGACGATCGCCGTCAGCTGAGCGCCGTGTGATTCTCCGGCGGTGAGATAGCGCAGGCCGTCCATGAGCAGCAACAGTACACCATCGGCTTACTTGTCGACCTTTTGGCCGACGCGCAGCACGATGGTGTCGTCGCCGTGGAGGATGGTCACGGTCTGCGCACCGGCGTCGATGGCGATGATCTTGATCTCACCGTAGTCGGTCGTGAACTTGTCACCGACCGCCTTGTCGGCGTACGTCGTGCCGTCGACCTTCAGGGTGGCCGTGTCGACGCCGCCCTGCGTGTTGATGCTAAGCGCCTCGATCGTGTGCCCCTGCGCGCTTCCGCCGCCGTTGGTGCCGCCGTTCGTGTCGTCGCCGTTCGTGCCGCCGCCGGTGTAGTTGAGGGTGAGCACCGCGAGCCGGTAGGACTCTCCGGTCTCGGCGGCCGTCACGATGATCTCCTGCCCTTCGGCGACCTCGACCGACGTGCTGCCGTCCTCGAAGGCCTGGCCGTCGAGGAACTCGAAAGTGACACCGTAGGACGTGATGTCGACGATGTAGAAGATCGGATCGTCGGGCGGCACCTCGTCACCGACCGTCACCGTGTAGTTGATGTCTTCGACGGTGATGTCCGCCGACTCCGGGAACTCGGTGGGCGACGTCGTCGGCTGGGGCGTCGGCTGAGGCGTCGGCTCGGGCTGGAACCCACCCAGCGGCGCGAACGGGTCCTTGGCAGTGAAGAGATCGAGGATCGGCTCCTGCTTCGCGGGATCGAGGGCGCCCGACTCGACGCCGGAAGTCGGCGCCGGCGACGGCGTCTGGGCGACCATGCCGACCTCTCCCCCGTCGCCCGCCGACGGACCGAGGGCGGTCACGTCGCCGCTCCGGGCGCCCAGGACCACGGCGGCGACCGCGGCCGAGAGGGCCAGGAGGGAGACGACGATGATCAGAGTGCGGCGCCCGTGCTTCACGGCGAACCTCCGCTACTTTCCCCTGCGTCGTTCCGGACGGTGCTGGCGCCGGGAGTGGGAGTCGTGACGCCGGTCTCCGCCGGCGACGGGGTCGGCAGCTCCGTGCCGGTAGGCGACGGCGTGATGCCCTCCGTCTCCGTCGGGGACGGCGACGTCGTCTCCGTCGGCGACGGGGACGGCTGCGGCGCAGGCGGGGTCGTGTTGGCGGAGCTCGCCCCCGTGGCCGTCCACAGATAGGCGTTGATGACGATGTCGACCTGCAGACGGCTGCTGTCGTCGGTGGACGCCGAGATGTTGAGGCTCGCGACCTGCAGGAGCCGCCCCGTCACCAGGAAGGCGTTGTTGCGGTACTCGACGTAGCTCTCGAGACGGAAGAGGAAGTCCTCGATGTCGAAGTACTCGCCGCTGAGGAGCAGCTGGATCGGCTGGACGCTGAACGGCTGGCCGGCGGCGATGTCGCCCGGCTGTATCGTCCCCATCGTCATCCCGGACTCCTCGGCCGTCCGCGTGAGCTCGATGATGATCGACGGGATGCCGGTCTGGCTGGGCAGCATCTTGTTCAATCTGAGCAGGTCGGCCCGCGTCTGGGGCGACGTCTTCTCGTACGACTTGAGCCGGGCGAGGTCGTTCTGCGCCTGGGTCACCTGCTGCTGCACCTCGCCGATCTTGGCGTCGAGGTCGGAGGCTTCGTTGCGCAGCGGGTTGTACAGCAGGAACCACCAGGCGACCGCGACCACCACCGCGATGACGCCGGCGATGATGTAGACCTCTTTGCCGCGCAGCCTCACTGTTCCCCACCACCGTCGGTCGGTACCGGCGTGGGCGCCGTCTCGCCGCCGGTCGCGGCGCCCTCCGGCGTCGCCGGCAGCGCCATCGGCGCCGGGCTCTGGAACGGGCGCAGCCGCGCCACGATCTCGAACGTGACGTACTGGGTGCCCGTATCGGTGGTAGTACCGGTGGTCGTCCCGGTATCGGTCGTCGCCCCGGTCTCGGTCGGGCCGGATGCGGAGACCAGCGTGACGTCCATGAGCTGCGGCATGAGGCCGAGTCGCGTCATGAACTCGGCCACGTCGCGGTGCGACAGCGCTTCGCCGGCGAACGAGACGTCCGCCGTCACGCCTTCACCGGTCGCCGCCGTGGCGCCCCCGAGGGCGCTGCCGGCGAGCATCGAAGCCGGCACGGTCGCCGAGAAGTCGGTCAGGCGGCACTCCTCGGGGATCAGCAGACTGATCTCCTCGGCGATGCTCGACCAGACGACGCGCGAATCCCAGATCGATCTGGCCACCTCGGTCATCTGGGAGCGCTGGGACTGCTGCGTCTCGAACGGTCGCAGGACGGTGATCTGCTGCTGCAACTGGTTGAGCTGCGACTGCTGGCTCGCCAGTTGGTCCTTGCGGTCTGAGACCTTCTGACGCTCGAACATGTACAGCACACCGAGGACACCGAGGACGATGATGAGTCCGAGCAGGGCCCAAAGGAGGCCGCGCTCCCGCTTGACCTTGGCCCGCTCCTCCGCGGGCAGCAGGTTGATGCGCCGGACACCCATCAGTCGAGATCCTCGAGGGCGAGGCCGATGGCGATCGACAGGCGCGGCGCCAGGACGTCGAGTTCGGCCTCCGTCAGCTTCGACTTGTTCTCGGCGATCCGCTGCAGCGGGTCGCCGACGGCGGTCTCGACGTGGAGCACCTGGAGGAAGTACTCGGGCAGATCGCGGACGAGGGCGCCGTCGCCGGTGACGAGCACCCGCACGACCTCGGTTCCACGCGACTGCGTGTGGTAGTAGTCGATCGACCGTCTGATCTCGTCGGCGAAGGTCTCACACGAGTTCTCGAGACTGAGGCGCACCTGGTTCGCCAGCTCGTCGCCGACATCGTCCGGCAGACCGTCAGACGACCCCGGTCTCGCGAGACCGACGGTGACCGCGAGACGCCAGGCCTCCTCGGTGTCGACGCCGCAGTCGCTCGCCAGCGACTCGATCATGGCCTCGGAGCCGAGGTTGATGACGCGCGTGAACTGCGGCACGCCATCGTGCACGACGACCAGATTGGTGAGGCCGGTGCCGATGTTCGCCATCGCCACGGCACCCGGTTCCGGCGCGTCGGCTTCGAAGCTCGGCTCGACCTCGAGCGCCCGCGCCAGCGCGAAGGCCTGCAGATCGATGCCGTCCACGGTCAGGGTGGCCTTGCGCGCCACTTCGACGAACCGTTTCACCATGTCCTTCTGCGCCGCCACCAGCAGGATCTTCTGCTTGGGAGAGCCATCCTCGGCGGTGAACGTGCTCATGACCTGGTAGTCGAGGACCGCCTCCTCGACGGGGATCGGGATCGCCTCCTGAGCCTGGAACTCGATGGCCGCCCGCAGCTCGCCCTCCTCCATGACCGGCAGGTCCATGGCGCGGACGACGATCTTCTGGTTGGAGATCCCGATCTGCACCCGGCGCTGGCGGAAGCCGGCCCGCTTCCAGAAGGTCTTGAGCTGCCCGGCGAGGCCCGCGACGTCGAGGACCTCGCCCTCCGCGATCAGCCCTTCCGGCAGCGTCTGGATGGCGGCATGGGTGAGCACCTGCGACCGCCGGCCCCCCTTCATCTGGACCCCGGCGAGCAGCGTCTGCTCGATCTCAAGACCTATTCGGGTAGCGCCGGACTCAAACACCACGTGCTCCCAGCCCCCTCGTCACGCCAGCGGTATCGTCGGCAACTCTGAAGCTCGGCTTTAGGCATCCGCCGTGCTCGTGAGCGTCTCTTCGGCCGACAGACGCCCGGACCCCCCTGCCGAAGGCAGGAACGTTGTCAGGCCTGGCAACGTCATTCATATCATGCGGCCCCGTGCAGGCATACCACCACCGTGCCGGCTCCGCCGGTTTCCTGTGACAGGTTCGGTACCGATCGCGCGCAACCTGCGGGTGACGACCCTCGCAGCTCTCCCTGTCGCTCAGTCCGATCGCCCCCCCCTGCAGCGTCGCCGCGGTCCTCCGACGCGACGATCGCGACGCACGAGCCCGGGGGCGGTGCCGACCGCCAGCCGCTCTCCACGACGACGCTGAGCCCGGCCTCCAGGCTCGCCTCCCGCGCCGCGACAAAGCCGGCCACCACCGACGGACCGCATACGACCAGTGCGCCCTCGACGAGAAGCGCCCCACGCAGGACCGTGCCCGGCTTGCCCGCATCCGTGCCACCGAGCACGCAGTCGCCCCGCACGACCAGCGTGAGTTGCGGCCGGCCCTCATCGAGCGGCCACTCACCGGTCACCCGAAGCTCACCGGACGGCGGCCGGACGACCACCACCGGTCCGGTCGCGGGAGCCGGGAACGACCGGCCGTCGACGATCTCGGCGAGGACGCCCAGATCGAGCGTGTCGACACTCGCCGGCACTACGTCGCGATCACTGTTGCCGGTCACATTCGCCCACCAGGCGGCCCCGGGCGGCCAGCCGGCGGCCGGCGATCCACCGCCGCCCACGCACAGGTCGGTGTCGTACGGCGCGGCGACGCCGGCCTCGTGGACCTCCACGCTGCCGGCGTGGATCCGTCCGCCGGCGTGCACTGCGGCGACCGGCCACTCGTCGCCGCGAACCAGGTCGGGCGGCTCGCCATCCGGCAGTTCGATCCACTCCCGTCCGGCCACGTCGCCGCCGACGTACGCGCCGCACCCCACGAGCGAGAGCGGCGCGCCGACATGCAGGTCGTCGGCGCAGGTGAATCCCGCCGGCAGACGCAGCGGCACGACGCGGACCCGGACGCGCCGCGCAGCCGTCGCTCCTCCCCGCTGCGCCACGGCCTCGACGATGTAACCTCGTCCGACACCGTCCATCCCCGCAGGGCGCACCGTGACCGTCGACACGCCGTGCGATGCGTCTGTCAGCTCCAGTACGACTTCCTCTCCCGCCCACGCAGCCGGCAGCCCGCCCCAGACGAGACGATCGACAGCGTCTCGGACGGCGCCGTCGGCGGCCGCGCCGGCGACCTCGTGCCGGGCGTCGACCACCATCACCCGCGTCACATGTTGCGCGACCGCGAACGCCAGGGCCGCGGCCGTGAGGCCGAGGCCGCCCACCAACAGGGCGAGCACGAGGATGTAGCCGCGGTCTCCGCACGGTCGTCCGGGTCGCCCCGGATGCCGTCGGCTGGCCCCGGTGGTCACGGTGCGCGCCCTGCGAACCACGCCGACCAGTGGCCGGCGGCCGTCCGCCCGTTGGCGCGGACGCGCATCTCGACGGCCAGCCCCGCCACCCGGTCGCGCCAGGATGACACGGTTCCATCGCTCGTCGGATCGATCACCCCGCCGTCCGCATCCAGGTACTCGACGCGGAACAGTCCCACGCCGCCGGCCACGTGACAGGCCGGCGCCACCCGCCAGACCACCCCTCGTGCGGCGTTCCAGACGATGGTGACGCTTCCGTCGGCTCGATATTCGCCCGGCACCTGGAGTGTCACCGCGGTCGTATGGCAGTCGCCGTCGGAGGCCAGCCCGTCGGCGGCGCGGACGTCGGCCAGGATCGTGCGCCGCGCGTACGCGAGCGCGGTCGCGGCTTCTCCACCGTCGACGACCCCCGCCCCCGTCCTGGTCGCCGCCCAGGCCCACGCCCAGGCGCCGGCCGACAGCCACGCGGCCAGCCCGATGACGAGCAGCAGCTCGACCAGCGCGAATCCGCCATCGGCATCACTCGAGGACCGCTCGACGCGGACTGCGGGACACCGGCGACGGCGCCTCATGGCATCCCCGCCGTCCACAGCGCGTCGGCGACGAAGAGGCGGGCGACGGCGGTGGATCCACCGGAGCTCCCTACCGGCCGGACCTCGACGAACAGCGCCGGCGGCGGCACGCTCTCGACCAGGTCGATGCCCGTCAGCCCCGCCTCGTCGACCACACGCAGAAGGCCGTCGGCGTCGCGCGCGAGGAACCGGGCGACGACGACGACCGCCCGGCCGCCGACCTCGTGGCGGGTCACGAACGACACCGCCGGCCAGGGGGGCGACGCCGTGGGACAGTAGAAGGCGTCCTCGCGATTGCGGGCGACCACCGCGTGGGGGAAGAGGAGCGAGACGAGCGAGGCCGCCCCTCCCTCGTCGGTGCAGTACGGCATGGTCTCGAACGACCACAGGAGCTCCACGGCCGCGTCGCGATCGGTCCGGCAACGCCGTCCCTCGCCGTCGGTCGCCAGCGCCAGACCGAGGACGCCGGTGCCGGCGGCGACGCTGAGAGTGAGCACGGCGACGGCGGCGAGGAGCTCGACCAGGGAGAAGCCGCACTGGGGCGCTGAGCCACACTTGGTCGCAGAGCCGCACACGTCAGTCGACCCGCACACGACCGGTCAACTGCAGGACGACCGACCGCTCCTCGTCGCCACACCGGAAGCGGAACGTCCCTGCCCGCGGCGTCGACGTCCCGCCCACCAGCGGCAGGCCGGCCCGTGTGAAGTCGACCCGGTCGGCGGGGTAGCTGGTACTGCAGGAGACGGCGCCGAGCGCGCCACGGACCTCGGTCCGCCACCCGTCGGCGTACGAGCGCTGCACCACGAAGGCCCCCTCTCCGACCAGCGCGACGCGCGTCCTGCAGTCGAGACCCTGCGCCTGAGCCTGAGCCATGCGGACGGCCGTCGCGAAGCGCTGCGCCGCCCGCAGCGCCGAGAGACGCTGCTGCCCGCCCGAGACCAGCGGGAGCGTGACGGCGCCCAGCACCGACATCACGGCCAGCACCACGACCAGCTCCACGAGCGTGACTCCCACGGAGCCGCCCGGCGCCAGAGGGAGCCTCGCTCTTCGATCCCGTCCCACGTCACCGTCCCGACATTGATCTCCCTCGGCGACCCGGTGCCGCCGAGCCGGGCTCACGCCCTGCGAGCGGCAGGCTACGGTGAGGTGTGAGAAGGGGCGAGGATGACGAAGGGATCGTCGGGATGACGTTCCCGCGCGGCCGAGGGTGACGTTTGTAGTTGACGTTTGGAGGTGACGTTCGTGGGCGGACCGGCTCCCGCCGTCAGCCGAGCAGACTCAGATACGCCGAGATGATGGTGGGCCCCAGGAACAGGCCGACCACGCCGCCGAACGCCAGGAACGGCCCGAACGGCACCGCCGTCTTCAGATCGCCGTGGCTGCGGGCGACGACGACCACCCCGACGACCGCCCCCACGATGAAGCCGATGAAGATGGCGGGGATCACGCTCCAGCCGAGGAAGGCACCCATGCAGAGGGCCAGCTTGACGTCGCCCATCCCGAGGCCGCTGACGCCACGGATGCGCTCGTACAGAAAGGCGATGACGAACAGGAAGGCGGCCGACCCGAAGGAAGCTGCGAGGAACTCATACCAGCGCGACGGGTAGAGGGCGATCATCGCCGCCAGACCGATCGCCGCCGCCGGCAGGACGATCACGTTGGGGATGAGGCCGAACTCGAGGTCGATCTCGCTGACCACCACCAGGACGGCGAGGAAGACGAGCTGCGGCAGCAGGACCCACTCGTAGCCGGTCAGGGCGGCGGCGCCGGCGAACAGGCCCGCCGTGACCGCCTCGCCGAGCGGGTAGCGGGAGCTGATGGGAGTACCGCACCCGCGACAGCGGCCGCGCTGCACCGCGTAGCTCACGAGCGGGACGTTCTCGTACCAGGCGAGCGGCTTCTCGCACTCCGGGCAGAAGGACCGGCCGCGGGCGACGCTGATCTCCCGCGGCAGCCGGTACGCCCAGGCGTTGAGGAAGCTGCCGACCAGCAGGCCGAGCACCCCGCAGCCCACGATGAGCAGCGCCTCAGGCATCGTCGTCCTCCCTCTCCGCCGTCATTCCACGACCGCCATCAGGATGGCCGACAGCTCGAGCAACTGCTGCGGCGTCATCACCGCCGCGAGCGGCCGCAGCGCCTCCTTGCGCTGCTCCGGATCCCGCGGCAGCAGCTCGTCGAGCTCCACCAGGGCCCGGTCCCGAGCGTAGGTATCGCCGGTCGCGTAGATCTGTGCCCACAGCAGGCGGGCGGTCGCCTCGTCGCCGCCCTCGGTGAGCAGCTCGGCCGCCACGCGCGGCACGTAGTCCGGCGCCCCGGGCACCTCGGCGGCCTTCTGATACCACTCCGCCGCCAGCCGGTCCTTGTCCGGGTTGTCGGCGTAGGTGTAGATGATCATCCCGAGAGTCGCCGGGAGCTGCCAGCTCCCCGGGTTGCGCTCCGCCCCCCGCAGCAGCAGCTCATAGGCCTCGTCGCCCTCGCCGGCGTCGAGAAGGGCGAAGGCCCCGAACAGGTAGGCGCGTTCGAAGTGCGGGCTGAGGTCCGTCACCAGCCTGACGTAGGCGGGGAGCGCCTCGAAGTCGCGGTCACCCTCGACCTGCTCGCCGTAGTACTGCACGAGCGCCAGCCAGTAGGCGTCGGCGACGGCGGTCCGGAACCCCGGAGCCAGCTCGCGGAAGAACTTCGGCGACGGGACGAAGGGAACGCGCGCCGACTCGCCCGCCGCCGGCCGCGTGACCTGGAAGGCGACGACGGCCGCCGCGCACACGAGCATGACGACGCTCACGGCGGCGACCCTCACCACTGCTGCCCGCCGAGCGCCACCGCTCCGGCCCCGAGCGCGCACCTCAGAACTCCTTGCGACGGAAGATGAGCCACGAGGCGCCCAGCATGAGGACGGCGTACGCGACCAGGTAGCCGCCCCAGCCGGCGATGCTGGACCAGTCCGGTGTCTGCTCGCCCACCACGACCGCGCTCAGGCTGACGGCGCTGAAGTTGGGGACCAGCAGGTAGACGACCCACGAGAGCCCCTCCAGGACGGCGCCTTCTCCGAGCCGCGTGAGCGAGAGCACGTTGTGGCTCAGCTGACCAGCCGCGAACACGCAGATACCGAGCACGGCCGCGAGGATCGGCGATGCGAACGTGGAGAAGAAGATGGTCACCGCCAGGACGACCATCACCTGCAGATAGATGAACGCCCCGGCCACGACGACCCAGAGGTTGGCCGCTCCGGCGACCGGCCACGCCAGAAGGAACAGGAAGACGGTCATGCCGAACACGACGATGGCCATGGTGAGGCCGAGACCGAGGTACTTGCCGACGAGGAACTCCCCCCTGCCGACCGGCTTCGAGAAGAGGATGAAGACCGTGCGCTTGTCGATCTCCTTGCGCACCAGCCCGGCGCCGACGAACACGGCGACGAGCACCGCGAAGGCCGAGATCGCCACCAGACCGAAGTCCTGCATGAGCCGGCCCTCCTGCCCCAGGCTGATGCTCGCCAGCCAGATGCCGGCCACGATCATGGCCAGGGCGAAGAGCAGGATCACGAGCAGGATCCGGTCGCGGATCGTCTCGCGGAACGTGTTGGCGGCGATGGCGTACACACGGTTCACGACGCCACCTCTCCCGTCCGTCCCGTCACCGTCTCGACGAAGAAGTCCTCGAGCGAGCCGCCGCCGCGTTCCACCGCCTCCTCCACCGGACCGTGCCAGACGACGGTGCCGCGGTCCATGATGGCCGCCCGCGTGCACAGCTCCCCTACGTCGGCGAGGATGTGGGAGCTGAACAGGATCGTCCGGCCCTCCTCGCGAAGTCGCAGGATGATCCGCTTCACCTCTACGCGGCCGAGCGGATCGAGGCCGGTCATCGGTTCGTCGAGCAGCACGAGGCGCGGGTCGTTGATGAGCGCCTGGGCGATGCCGATGCGCTGCAGCATGCCCTTCGAGTACTTGCGCAGCTGCTTGCCCGCCGCCTCCTCCAGGCCGACCTCGGCCAGCGCGGCGGCCACGCGCTTCTCGCGCTCGGCCTCCCTCAGACCGAACAGCCGGGCGCACAGCCCCAGCAGCTCGCGTCCGGTGAGGTAATCGTAGAAGTAAGCGTTCTCAGGGAGGTAGCCGACCTCGTGGAGCCCCTCCACGCCCAGGGTGGCGCTCCCGCTGGTGGGACGCATGAGACCGAGCAGCACCTTCAGGGTCGTCGTCTTGCCGGCCCCATTGGGGCCGAGCAGGCCGACGGCCTCCCCCTCACGGACGGTGAGATCGACCCCTCTGAGGATCTGCACCTTGCGACGGCGGAAGCCGACGGTCACGATCTTCGTCAGCTCCCGTACGGCGACCGCCGCCCGTTCCGGCTCCGCCTCCGGCGCCGTCACGCGGACGGCCTCCTCGTTGTGCACCACTGCTCCAGGCTCCGGTCGAGGTCCATGCTTGCGCTACCTTCTATCGGCCGGATACCACCCCTCCTGTAGCCATCTCTGGCAACACGCCGCGACGGCGACCCGAACGGCCTCAGCGACCGACCCAGGCCGGCCGCCAACCCGGGGTCGGCCGCGATGCCACTCCAGACCGGGGTCGGTACGCAAACGACAAGGGGCGGGGCCCTGCGGCCCCGCCCCTTGCTCGCTCAAGAGCTGTCTCTCAGCTCAGGATCACGGCACCGTGAAGTCGTTGCCGCCGCTCATGTGTCCCGCGAGCGTGAAGCTCGTGAAGGGGCCGCCCGCAGGAAGTGGCGTGTACGTGTAGTCACCCTGCGCGGCGCCCTGCGCCATCGCGACGTTCGTCCAGGGGTTGTCCGGCCACGTGTCGACCAGCGCCCCGACGCCACCACCGGCGGCGACATCGGCGACCGCCGGATACACGTCGTTGTTGTCGACCGCGAAAGTCTTGATGCCGACCTCGATCGTGTGGATGCCTTCCTTGACCGCGGCGTCCTTCGCCTTGTCCCTCTGGCTGAGGTACATCGGGATGGCGATCGCAGCCAGGATGCCGATGATCACGATCACGATCAGCAGCTCGATGAGGGTGAAACCACCCTGCTTCTTGAGCGCCTTCTTCATCTCCCTCTTCCTCCTTTGCCTCAATGAGTGCGGTTCGATCCGTCCAACGGTCCGTTACCGTCATGACCTTCTGTCGGCACTACTCTGCCCCGATGTGAGCGATCGGGACTGGTACATGCGTCTAGGAGTGGTGACAACGCAGACAACGCGAAGGTGACGACGGCGTGGGCGACGATGGAGACGATGGTGGTGAACACTGCGGCCGGTCGGCAGCGGATCGATGGCGACCGACGCGGCCCTCCCGGAACTCCGGGCTTCGCGCCGCCGACGGCTCAGAAGATGGGCCTGGCGAGGACCTCGCGGAGGCGGCCCAGAGCCCGGTTGAAGTCGCGCGAGACCTTCTTGCGGGTCACCCCAAGCGCTTCGGCGACCTCGCGCTGGGTGAACTCCCGGTAGCAGAGAAGGTCGACCAGGTCGCGCTCCTTCTCCGAGAGCCGCTCCATCGCCTCGGAGAGCGCGATCCGGTCCTCGATGGGAAGGGAGAACGACTCATACCGGCGGCTGCGCACGGCGTGCCGGTCGAGGGACGGCGGGCACTCCTCGTCGTCGCCGCCGTCTTCGGCGACACAGAGCTCCACCCTTGCGCAGTACGCCTGTACCTCGCGGATGCCCTCCTCGCTGACGTTGAGGGTCTCCGCGAGCTCCTCCAGCCTGGGTTCGCGACCGAGACGCTCCCGCAGCTCCGCGCTCGCCGTCTCCATCTGGGCCCGCAGGCGACGCATCCAGCGCGGCTGCCTGAGAAGGGTGTTGTCGCGCAGGTGATGGCGGATCTCGCCCTCGATCATCGTCAGCGCGTACGTGGAGAATCGGGCGCCCCTGGCGGCGTCGAAGTTGCGGGCCGCCTTGATGAGACCGAGATTGCCGATCTGGACGAGGTCCTCGTAGGGCTCGCCGCAGTCGGCGAAGCGCTTCACCACGTGATGGACCAGACGCTGGTTCTGGCGGACGACCTGCTCGAGCTCGGTCGATGCCCGCGTGGTCATGAACCGCGCCAGCAGCGCCTCGTTCGACGGCGACGCCGCCTCAGGCGCGGAGGAGAAGACCTCGGCGAGGGCTGTCTGGCTCATCGCTCGGACCCGTTCATGGTCGTGCTATCGGCATCGCGCGAGGTGCGGGAGAGGTCATCGCGTTGTCGACGGGGGCAACAGCGGCGCCGACGACGGCCTGCTGCCGCATCGAGGCGACGGGCGGCCGGAAGGATCGCGACGGCCCGCCGGCGGACGCCCTGCTCAGCGCCCTGCCGGAGTGGCCCGACAGTCGGTGATCGAGGTCAAGCGACGGCTACTGGATCTGGTCCATGAGGCTGAACACCGGCAGGTACATGGAGATGACCACGATGCCGACGATGGCCCCGACGCCGATCATGAGGATGGGTTCGAGGATCGACGTCAGCGACTTCACGCTGGCGTTGACCTCGTCCTCGTAGAAGTCGGCGACCTTGCCGAGCATCGAGTCGAGCGAACCGGTCTCTTCGCCCACGGCGACCATCTGGGTCACCATGGGTGGGAACACCTGCGCGTGCTCGAGCGGCGCGGCGATGGATTGCCCTTCCTTGACGCTCTGCTGGACGTCGACCATCGACTCCTCGATGACCGTGTTCCCGGCGGCCTTGCCGGTGATCTCGATCGCCTGCAGGATCGGGACGCCGCTGGAGATGAGCGTGCCGAGGGTCCGGGACCACCGCGACAGAGCGAGCTTGCGCACGATGGACCCGATGCCCATCGGGATGCGGAGCTTCGTCCGGTCCCACATCGCCGTGCCTCGAGGCGTCTTCTTGAAGTACACGAGACCCCAGGCGATCGCGATGAGAGCCGGGAACACCACGTACCAGTACGCCCTCACGAAGTCCGAGATGCCGACCATCACCCGGGTGAGCGTCGGCAGCTGGGCGTTCCCGAGCTCGTCGTACATGCCGGCGAACGTGGGGATCAGCCAGAGCACCATGCCGATGAGGGTCAGCACCGCGAAGATGCCGATCATGACCGGATACACCATGGCCGACTTCACCGAACGACGGATGTGGTCGTCGCGTTCGAGCTGGGCCGCGATCCGGTTCAGCACCTCGTCGAGAATGCCGCCCAGTTCGCCGGCCCGCACCATGCTCACGTAGAGCTGGTTGAAGACCTTCGGGTGCTTGGCCAGCGCGTCGGAGAGGCTGATGCCGGCCTCGACGTCGGCGCGCACCTCGCCGATCACCCTGGCCAGCTTCTTGTTCTCGGTCTGCTCCTCGAGGACGTAGAGACAGCGCAACAGCGAGAGTCCCGAGTTCACCATGGTCGCGAACTGTCGCGAGAAGACGGTCAGGTCCTTCGACTTGATCGTCTGGAACGGCTCCCCGATGTCCATCTTCGCGAGACTGGTCTTCACCTCGTCGACGTCGAGGACGGTGAGGCCCTTCTGCCGCAGCGTCGCTGCCACGGCGGCCTTGCTGTCGCCCTCGATCTGCCCGTCGCTCGGGGCGCCACGCGGGTCGAGGACCCGATAGGCGTACGTGGTCATCGGTCACCTCCCCTGGTCATCGGGCCACCGCCGTCGAGACCCCCAGAAGACGGTTGATCTCCTCGGGCGTGCTCGAGCGACGCACTGCGATCTCGGGCGTGATGAGGCCGCGGCGCACGAGGTCGACGAGCGCCGCGTCCATGCTCTGCATGCCGTGCTGGGAGCCGGTCTGCATGACCGAGTAGATCTGGTGCGTCTTGCCCTCACGGATGAGGTTGCGGACGGCCGGCGTGGGTACGAGGACCTCACAGGCGACCACGCGGCCGCGGCCGTCCCTGGTCGGCAGCAACTGCTGCGTGACGATACCCATGAGCGCCGTCGCCAGCTGGACGCGGACCTGCTCCTGCTGATGCGGCGGGAAGACGTCGATGATGCGGTCGATCGTCTGCGGCGCGTCCTGCGTGTGCAGCGTCGCGAAGACCAGGTGGCCGGTCTCGGCGGCGGTCAGCGCGGTCGCGATCGTCTCCGTGTCGCGCATCTCGCCGACGAGGATCACATCGGGGTCCTCGCGCAGCGCGGCCCGCAGGCCGCGAGCGAAATCCATCGCGTCGGTGCCGATCTCCCGCTGGTTGACCAGACATGACTTGTGCCGGTGGAGGAACTCGATCGGGTCCTCGATCGTGAGGATGTGCTGGGTACGGGTCTCGTTGATGACGTCGATCATCGCCGCCAGGGTCGTCGACTTGCCCGACCCGGTCGGCCCTGTGACCAGCACGAAGCCGCGCGGCTTCTGGGTGAACGTCTGCAGGACCGGAGGAAGCCCGAGCTCGTCGAGCTTCTTGATGCTCACGGGGATGGCCCGGAAGGCGGCCCCGATGCTGTTGCGCTGGAAGTAGGCGTTCACGCGGAACCGCGCCTTGCCGGGCAGAGAGTACGAGAAGTCGATGTCCCACTCGTTCTCGAGCCGCTGGCGCTGCTCCTGGGTGAGGATGCTGTAGATGAGCTCCCTGGTCTGGGCGGCGGTGAGCTTCGGCGCGTCGAGCGCGTAGAGCTCGCCGTTGAGGCGCACGATCGGCGGTGAGCCGGTCGTGAGGTGCAGGTCGCTGGCGTCCCGTTCCAGCACCTCGCTGAGTATGTCGATCAGGTCCATGCGTCCTCTCGCCTCTGCCGTCGTGATCCCGGGCTCAGATGATCACCCGGGCGATCTCCTCGATCGAGGTGACGCCGGCGATCACCTTGTCGATACCGTCGTCGCGGAGGCCCTTCATGCCCTCCGCCTGCGCCACCCGGCTGATCTCATCGGCACTCTTCCGCTCCACCGTGAGCCGGCGGACCGCCTCGCTGACGACCATCACCTCGTAGAGCCCGACACGGCCCTTGTAGCCGGTGTTGTTGCAGCGCGGGCACCCCTGCGCCCGGTACAGGGTCAGCTCCGGCGCTTCGAGAGCCTCCTGAGGGAAGCCGTTCTTCTGCAGCATCTCGCGGGTGGCGACGTACGGCTCCCGGCAATGGGCGCAGAGGCGGCGCGCCAGCCGCTGGGCCAGCACGAGGTCGACGGCCGACGCCGTCAGGAACGGTTCGACCCCCATCTCGGTGATCCGCGTGAGCGCGCCCGGGGAGTCGTTCGTGTGCAGGGTGCTGAGCACCAGGTGGCCGGTGAGCGCCGACTCCACCGCGATGAGCGCCGTCTCGCGGTCGCGGATCTCACCGATCATGACGATGTCGGGGTCGCAGCGGAGGATGGAGCGCAGGCCGGCGGCGAACGTGAGGCCGGCGCGGTTGTTCACCTGCACCTGGTTGATCCCCCCGAGCCTGTACTCGACCGGGTCTTCGACGGTGATGATGTTCTTCTCGGGGTCGTTGAGCACGTTCAGGGCCGCGTACAGCGTGGTCGACTTGCCCGAGCCGGTCGGTCCGGTCACCAGGATGGCGCCGTACGGCTTGCGGAAGGCCCGCTCGAACCGCTGGAGGGCGCGCTCGGAGAAGCCCAGGTCGGCGAGGTCCATCATCACGTTGGTCTTGTCGAGCAGCCGCATGACGACCTTCTCACCGTAGACCGTCGGCAGGGTCGCGACCCGCATGTCGATCGGCTTGCCGCCGACCATGAGCCCGATGCGGCCGTCCTGGGGCACCCGTCGCTCGGCGATGTCGAGCTCGGCCATGATCTTCAGCCGGGAGACGACCCCCGACTGCATCCGGCGCGGCACCGACATGATCTCGTGCAGCACGCCGTCGATGCGGAAGCGCACGACGAGCTCCTTGGACTGCGGCTCGAAGTGGATGTCGCTCGCCCCGTCGTCGACGGCCTGGGCGATGACCGAGTTGACCAGCTTGACGATCGGCGCCGACTCGGTCATCTCGCGGATGTCGACGCCTTCGTCACCCTCCTCTTCCGCCTGGCCGTCGATCTCGCCCTCGGTGACCGACTCCTCCAGCCGGTTGAGACGGGCGAACGCCGCCGCCATGTCCTCCTCGCTGGCGATGGCCGGCTTGATGTCGAAGCCGGTCAGCATGCGCAGGTCGTCGAGGGCGAAGATATTCGAGGGGTCGGACATGGCGACGATGAGCGTGCCCTCGTCGGCGAAGCCGATGGGCAGGGCGCCGTACCGGCGGCAGGTCTGGTCCGGCACGAGGTTCTTCGCGGCAGCGTCGACCGTCACCTCGGTGAGGTCGACGAACTCGACGCCGAACTTCTCGGCCAGCGCCTTCGAGAGGGCGAGCGCGGTGATGGCGCCGTCGGCGACGAGCTGCTCGCCCAGCCGCTTGCGCGTCTCTTTCTGACGGGAGAGGGCCTGCTCCACCTGCTCCTGCGTGACCAGCCCCATCTCGAGCAGCAGCTCACCGATGCGGACACGCGGCCGCCGGATCGGACGGCCGTTGCCGCCCCCCGGCGGCGCCGAGCCGCTCACCGGCAGGGGCGAGATGTCCTGGGGATCGGCCGGCGCCTGCGGCATGACCGCCGGGTCGTCCGCGTGCGGAGCGTGGACGGGCGGTTCGGCGGTCGCCTGCGCGCCGATGCCGGACTCGTCGGCCGCCTTGGCCGCCGTCCAGAGGCGGCGCAGGCCGCTCGTCTCCTCAGTGTCTGACCGCATCGATCATCACGTCCCTCGGGGCCTCGTGCCCCGTCCACAACTCGAACGCCGTCGCCGCCTGTTCAACGAGCATGCCCTTCCCGTCGGCCGCCCGGGCGCCGCGGTCGAGAGCGGCGCGGACGAGGCCGGTGGGACGCCGTCCGTAGACGACGTCGTACACGATCTGGTCTACACCGACGTTATCGACCAAAATCGCCGGCACTTGACCCCCGCCCGCCATCCCGAGACTGGTCGCGTTCACGAGCACGTCGGCGGCGCGCACCTCCGCCGCGGTGAGACCCGCGAGGTCGGCCACCTCGATCCCGGGGGCGTCCTCGAACTCCGCCGCCATGGCGGCGACCGCGTCGACCCGGGCCCGCGTGCGGCCGGCGATGGTGAGCGATCCGACCCCCTCCCGCGCCAGCGCGAGGACCACCGCCCGGGCCGCGCCGCCGGCGCCCAGGACCAGGGCCGGACGCCCCTCCACGCCCTCCGGCACGAGGCGGCGAAGAGCGCGACGGAACCCCTCGACGTCGGTGTTGTGACCCACCAGCCGGCCGCCGTCGTTGACGACCGTGTTCACCGCGCCTGTGCGCAGCGCGTCGTCGCGCAGCTCGTCGAGGCAGGCGATGGCCGCCTCCTTGTGGGGGACCGTGAGGTTGCAGCCGGCGAGACCGAGCGCTCGCACCGCGTCCAGCGCGCCCGGCAACCGCTCCGCCGGCACGCGGGCCGCGACGTAGACCCAGTCGAGGTCGCAGGCCGCGAAGGCGGCGTTGTGCAGCGTCGGCGAGAGACTGTGTTCCACCGGGTCGCCGAGGATGGCGACCACCCGGGTGCGCCCGGAGATACGCGACCGTTCGTCCATGCTGCCCACCCCTGTCGGTCGGAGAGGTCGTCGCACCCGCGGGACGGCGCCGGTGGTCGTCTCCTGCGACGGGCGCGCGGAGGATCGACTATAGGTTAGGCGGCCGAGGGGGGCATCCTCCCGGACTGATGAACGGCAGGGTTGACGGAGTCCGGGTCTGGCGCGGCCGAGTCCGGTGGCTCGGGTCGACGACGGCGGTCAGAGGCCGGCGGCCGCCTTGTCTTTCTCGAACTGCTCCAAGGTGCTCGAGAACGCGTGCCGCCCCGTCCCGTCGTTGCGCACCACGTAGAAGATGTAATCGACGTCGGCGGGATCGGCGGCGGCCTTGAGGGCGGCCAGACCGGGGTTGCAGATCGGGGACGGGGGCAGCCCCTTGTACCGGTACGTGTTGAAGGGCGAGTCGGTCTGCAGATCGTCGAGCGTGAGGACCTTGTCGCGCTCGCCGAGCGCGTACTGGACGGTCGCGTCGATCTGCAGCTGCATGTCGAGCCCAAGACGGTTGTAGATCACCGCCGCCACGAGCTTGCGCTCCTCGGCGACCTGCACCTCCCGCTCGATCATGGAGGCGATGACGACGACGTCGTAGGCGGTGAGGCCGGCTTTGCGGGCCCGGCTCAGGTCGACCTCGGCGAACTTCTTGGTGAACTGCGCGAGCTGTGCGTCGACGAGGCCGAGCGGCCCATCGACCGGCGGGAACTGGTAGGTCGAGGGGAACAGCAGACCCTCGAGCGTGCTCTTCGTCTTCTTCCCCTCGAGCTCGTACGGGATCGGCTCACGGATGGTCAGATCGAGGTACTCCTTGCGGGAGAACCCCTCCACCGTGTCCCTGGCGATGGTGCCCATCTCCCGCGCGCCGAGCCCCTCCGGCAGAGGTACCATGGTGGTGTCCTCCTCACCGCCGGCGACCAGCTGGGCGATGATCGTCTCATGATCGTCGTAGGCCACGAAGACGTACGTCCCGGGCCTCAGGCTGGTCGCCTGCCCGCCCTCCTCGACGGTGCTGCGGAACGCGCGCGCACTGGTGATGACGCCGGCGTCCTCGAGGAGCGACGCGATGTCCTTGAGGGTCGCGCCCTCCGGGACGGTGACCGTCACCTCGCCGCCGGCCGGCGGCGGGTCGAAGACGTACCCGACGGTGAAGTGCCGGTAGGCCGCCCAGCCGCCGAACGCGAGGCCGGCCCCTATGGCGATGATGAACACGACGATGACGACGACCGCGAGGCCGACGCGACCGCGAGAGGGAGGACGGCGGGGCGGACGGCGGTGGATCCGGCGACCGTCGGCGCCGCGCCTGGCGGGCCTCGGCGGCGGCAGCGGCGGTGGGCCGGAGGCCTCCGGAAAGCGGTCCGACGGCGGTCTTCCGTCTCCCCCCTGTGCCGGACCTCTGCGGTAGTACCTGGCTTCGCTCATCGACCCCCGTCGCGGCGCTCCCCCGCCGGACGACTTTCCCCTCGCGTCCGGCCCTGATGTCAACGGAATACTGCCGTCCGGGCCTGCCCGGCGCAACCCCCGCGGCCGGGCCGTGCCGATGCGCGGACGATCGACGGCGCCGCGCGGACGATCGACGGCGCCGCGCGGACGATCGACGGCGCCGCGCGGACGATCGGCGCAGACGAGCCGCAGGGAGCGGCCGGCGGCGGTCCGGGGGCTGAGGGCGACGAAGGGACTCCGCGCTCACGCGCCGGTCATGCCGTGCCCGCCGACCGGGACCGCAGATAGTCCTCGAGCAGCACCGCGGCCGCCCGGGCATCGAGCGCCGCCTCGCCGCCCCGTCGCCTGGCCAGCCTGGTGGTGAAGCGCTCGTCGTACGTCTCGACCGGCACTTCGACGACGGCCGCCAGACGTTCGGCGAAGTCGCGCGACAACCGCGCCTGGACGTGTTCACCCCCGCCGAGCGAGACCGGGACGCCGACGACCACGAGCTCCGCCCCCTCGGCGACGACGGTCGCCGCGACGTCCCGCAATCCGTCTTCGGTCATGGCCTTCCGCACGACGCCACACGGCCGGACGACGGTCTCGGTCGGGTCGCAGACGGCCACGCCGGTCCGCTCAGTGCCGGGGTCGAGCGCCAGGATGCGCATCGCCACCTCCCTGCGGCCACGGGAACGCCACGCCGGCGACGATCCGCGGCCGGACGTCAGCCGGAGAGACCGGCGCGCAGCCGCTCGCGGCCGGCCGCGAGAGCGGCGTCGACGGCTTCTACGTTGCCGCCCCCACCGCGCGCCAGGGTCGGCCGCCCGCCGCCCTTCCCGCCGAGCGGTTCCGTGACGACCCGGAGGACCTCCTGCGCGTGCAGACCGCGGCCGACGAGGCCGTCGCTGAGGGCGACCACCACGGCCACCCGGTCGTCCTTCGCGGCGGCCAGCACGACGGCCGCCTCGCCGAGGCGCTCGCGCAGGGTGTCGCAGAGCTGCAGCATGTCGTCGCCCGAGAGCCCGTCGACGCGAGCGGCGACGAGGCGCGCCCCGGCGACCTCTTCGGCCCCGGCGACCAGCTCGTCGACCAGTCCGCCGCCGTTGCCGGCCCCCGACCGCAGAGCCTCCTTGAGCTCCGAGACCTGCTCACCGAGCCTGTGGACGGCGGCCGGCACCCGGTCGGGATCGGTCCGCAGCTCCTCGGCGGCGGCCGCCAGCGTCGCCTCCACCCCGCGGAAGTACTCGATGGCCTTCGCCGAGGTGACCGCCTCGATCCGGCGCGTGTTCGCGCCGACCGACTGGCTGGCGGTGATCTTGAAGAGCCCGATGGCGGACGTCGACGAGACGTGCGTGCCGCCGCAGAGCTCGCGGCTGAAGTCGTCGACCTCGAGCACCCGCACCGTCTCACCGTACTTGTCCTCGAAGAAGGCCAGCGCCCCGAGCTCGGCGGCGTAGTCGCGGGTCGTCTCGAACGCCCTCACGGGGTGGTCCTCGATGATGCGCCGGTTGACGAGCTCCTCGACCTGCCGGAGCTCGTCGTCGGTCGGCGCTCTCCGGGTCGTAAAGTCGAAGCGCAGCTTCTCCGGGCGCACCGCCGAGCCCGCCTGGCGTATCGCATCGTCCACCAGCAGCCGGAGGGCGTTGTGGAGCAGGTGGGTCGCCGTGTGGTTGCTGGCCGTCTGGTGGCGGCGGACGGTGTTGACCATCGCCTTGGCGCGATCGCCGACGGCCGCCTCGCCTTCCTCGAGCCGGGCGACGATCACCTGGTCCTGGTCGAACCTGACGACCTCGGTGACGGCCAGCTTGCCGGCGTCGGTGTGGATCCAGCCTTCGTCGGCGACCTGTCCGCCGCTCTCGGCGTAGAACGGCGACTCGGCCAGCTTGAGCAGCACGCGGCCGTCGTCGAGCGTCCGCAGAGCGCGGATGACCGTGAAGACCTCGAGCTTCTCGTAGCCGACGAAGTCCGAGACGATGCCCGCGGTATCGCGCTGGAAGGCGTCGATGTCACCGGGACCTTCACCCCACTCCCCGCCGCGCTGCGCCTGCCGGGCCCGCTCGCGCTGGGCGGACATGAGGTGCTCGAAGCGCTCCTCGTCGACGCACATCTCGGCCTCCTGGGCGATCTCCCGGGTGAGGTCGAACGGGAACCCGTACGTGTCGTGCAGCTCGAACGCGACCTCGGCCGGCAGCTCCGTGCCGGCGTCGCGTGCCCGCCGCAGCGCCTCGTCGAGGATCCCGAGCCCCGTGTCGAGGGTGCGCCGGAAGCGGGCCTCCTCGTCGCCGGTCACCGCGCGGACGGCGTCTCGCTGGGCGGCCAGCTCGGGATAGGCGTCGCTCATGCGGTCGATGACCAGGTCGCAGAGCGACGCGAGGAACGGCTCGTCGATGCCGATCGCCACGCCCTGCTGGACGGCCCGGCGGATGATGCGTCGCAGGACGTAGTCCCGTCCTTCGTTGCCGGGCAGGATGCCGTCCATGATCAGGAAGGTGGCCCCGCGGGCGTGCTCGACGATGGTACGCAGCGCCCGCGTCGCCGCCGGGCTGCTGTCGTAGGCGACGCCCGACAGCCGCTCACCGGCCTCGATCAGCGGCCGGAAGGCGTCGCTCTCGAAGACGGTGAGCACGCCCTGCGTGACGGCGGCGATGCGCTCGAGCCCCATGCCGGTGTCGATGCTGGGGCTCGGCAGCGGGCTGAGGCTGCCGTCCTCCGCCATCGAGTACTGCACGAACACGAGGTTCCAGTACTCCATGAACCGGTCGCAGTCGCAGCCGGGCGCGCAGTCCGGCGTGCCGCAACCGGTCTCCGGCCCCATGTCGTAGTAGAGCTCCGAGCAGGGGCCGCAGGGCCCCGTCGGGCCGGCCGGACCCCAGAAGTTGTCGGCCCGCGACAGCGGCACGATGCGCTCCGCGGGGAAGCCGTGGTCGCGCCACATCGCCGTCGCCTCGTCGTCGGCCGGCACCTCGCCGTCGCCGCCGAAGACGCTGATCCACACCCGGTCGCGGTCGATCCCCAACTCGTCCGAGAGCTCGAGCGACCACGCGATGGCGTCTTCCTTGAAGTAGTCCCCGAACGAGAAGTTGCCGAGCATCTCGAAGAAGGTGAGGTGACGGGCCGTGTGGCCGACGTTCTCGATGTCGGAGGTCCGGAAGCAGCGCTGACAGGTGGTCAGCCGGGTGGCGGGCGGCGTGGCCGTCCCCAGGTAGTAAGGCTTGAACTGCTGCATGCCGGCGGTGGTGAAGAGCACGCTCGGGTCGCCGGCCGGGACGAGCGAGGCCGGCTCGGCGACGCGATGTCCGCGGGCCTTGAAGAAGTCGAGATAGAACTGTCGCACTCGGTCGCTGTCCACGGCGTCCTTCAGGTCGGGTGGCCGGTCGACGGCTGTGTCGACGCCCCGGAGGCGTCGCCGGCCGCCGCCTCTGTCTCCTGCTCCGGGACTATCGGTTCCTCGAACTCGCCGATCTCCTCCCGCAGCCGTTCGAGCGAGCGACGGATGAGCCGTGAGACGTGCATCTGCGAGATGCCCACACGGGCGGCGATCTGCGACTGGGTCAGCCCCTCGAAGAACCGGAGGTAGAGGATGGTCCGTTCCCGTTTCTCGAGCTTTGCGAAGCCGGGTGCGAGAACGGCACGGTCTTCCATCACGTCGTAGTTGGGCTCCTCCTTGCCGAGGTAGTCGATGAGGAGCGCGTCCTCGTCGCCCTCGCCGCCGAGCGCCGACTGGAGCGAGACCGAGTTGTAGGCCTGGCTCGTCTCCAGCGCCTCCAGGACGTCCGCCGCTTCCACCCCGGCCGCCTCGGCGATCTCGTTGATGGTAGGCGACCGCTGCAGCTTCGGGACCAGCTCGTCGATGAGCCGGTTGATGCGGATGTTGAGCTCCTGCAGCCCGCGCGGCACCCTGACCGACCATCCCTTGTCGCGGAAGTAGCGCTTGATCTCCCCGACGATGTTGGGAGTCGCGTAGGTCGTCAGCTCGACACCGCGGTCGAGGTCGAAGCGGTCGATGGCCTTGATCAGGCCGATGGACCCCACCTGCACCAGATCGTCGAACTGCTCGCCGCGCGCCGCGTAGCGGCGGGCGAGCGAGCGGACGAGCGGCAGATACATCTCGATGAGCTCCTGGCGCGCCTGCCGGTCGCCGTCGAGGCGCCAGCGTCGCAGCAGGTACTGATCGAGCTTCTCGGTCTCGTCGCGGCCGCGAGCGACGGACTCCTCGCGCCCGTCGTCGCCCTCGTCCGAGTCCTCCCGCCCGTCGCGGTACCGGCTCCCCTCGGAGCTGTGCAGCGGCAGGTCCAGCGGCCGACCCATGCGATCGGGGTCGACGACGGTCACTTCGACTGCACCTCCCGCCGCTTGGTGAGTACCACCGACACCCCCTCGGCGCCCTCCTCGATCTCCAGCTCCACCACCCGCGCGATCAACGAGCAGGTGGGCTCGTGGAGGCGCCGGACCACTCCTTCACACGTCAGCGGGCCCATCTCGAGCCGCAGGCTCCCCCCGGCGGCGCTCAGGCGCAGGCGACAGCGCTCCCCGGTCGCGCCCGCATGCGTGGCGTAGAAGATCTCGTCGATGGCCATGTAGACGTCGTCGATCTCGTCGACCGACAGATCGACCTGGGCGGCGAGCCCCCCGACCACCATCCGGACGACGCGGAGCAGCGACGGCTCCGCCGGGATCTCAAGCGCGACGATGTCGGTCATGTGAAGCCTCGGGTCAGGCACCGGGACCGGCGGCCGCGAGGTCGGCGTCGGCCGCCTCTTCGCGCAGCGCGGCCGCCCTGCGACCTTCATCCAGGGCGCGACGGGCGCGTTCGGCGACCGTAGGACACGACCACTCGTCCGCCACCGCCCTCAGACTCGTGCCGAGCGCTTCGCCGGTGCGCTCGCTGCGGCGATACGCGGCACAGGCCATCGCCGCCGTCGCGGCGGCCGCCGCGAGCGCGAGGACCCGTACGACGGTCACGGCGTCGGCTCGCCTTTCGGCGGCGAGTCGGCCTCGTCGGCCGGCGCCGCCTCGGCGGCCGGTCCGGCGGGATCGCCCTCCCAGAGTCCGGATCCCTCCGGCTGCTCCTCGGCGGCGGGCGGTGCGTCGGCGGCCCGCGACGGCCGATCGTCGTCCGCCGCGGACGTCTCCCCGGCGGACTCGGCGGCAGACGTGTCGGCCTCGTCGCCCGGCGTACGGCCGAAGAAGCTGGAGACCGACTGGCTCACGCCGCTCGTGAACGAGGCGGCCTTCTTGGCGGGCTTCGAGAGCGCCTGCTCGATGACCCTTGTCGCCGAGTCGATCCGGTCGGTCATGTGAGCGACGTTCTCGGTGATGTCGTTGACCTTGTCGAGCTCCTGGTTGACCTCGTCGATGGTCGTCTCGGCCTTGTCGATGATCGGCATCACTTCTTCGTCGAGGTCGCCGAACAGCTTCTCCACCTTGATGAGCGCCATGCCGAGCCTGTACAGGACCCAGAGGACGCCGATGGCGAGCGCGATCAGCAGGATCGCGAGGGCGACCCTCCAGGCGGTGCTCGACGAGCTTTCCGCGATGATGAGAAACCAGGACTGCATGTGGCGCCCTCCCTACGTGCGCGTCCAGACGTCCGGTCGACCATGACAGGCGCCTGAAGGTTATCACACTCCAGTTTGGCCTCCGATGAGCCCGCAGCCGACGACGCACTGGCCACGGTAGAGCACCGCGGCCTGGCCGGGAGCGGCGGCGGAGAAACCGCGTTCGAGCCGCAGCCGGAGGCTCCGGTCGCCGGTCCGGGAGGTCGCGGCGACGGCGACCGGCGCCGATCGGTACCGAAGCTGCACTTCCAGAGGATCGCCCTCACCGGTCGCCGTGACGGCCGCGCGACCCCGGTCGTCCAGTGCGACGACGTCCACCTCGTCGACCACCAGCCGCTCCGCCGGTCCGACCACCACCTCGTCCACCGACGCTCGTCGCTCCAGCACATACCGCGGCGGTCCGCCGCCGAGGCCGAGGCCGCGCCGCTGGCCGACCGTGAAGAGCCAGTGGCCCCGATGCCGTCCGAGCTCCCGCCCGTCTTCCGCGACAAGACGGCCCTCACGCGGGCGCACGCCCCGTTCCTCGAGGAAGCGCCGGTAGCCGCCGGGCGCGAAACAGACCTCCTGACTCTCGCCGGCGTCCGCGACGCCGAGCCCCGCTCGTGCCGCCAGCTCACGCACCTCCGTCTTCGTCAGCTCGCCGAGCGGCAGCGCCAGACGCCCAAGCAGGGCGTCGGGGAGCGCGGCCAGCATGTAGCTCTGGTCCTTGGCCGGGTCGGCGCCCCTACAGAGGCGGACGACGTCGCCATGCCGCTCGACGCCGGCATAGTGTCCGGTGGCCACGGTCTCGATGTCGTGTTCCACGGCCCACTCCGCGAGGCGCGCGAGGCGGAAGGGATTGCAGCCCACGCAGGGGTTCGGAGTCAGGCCGCCGAGGTAGGCGGCGACGAACGGCTCCACGACCGCGGCGTCGAACTCGGGACGCAGGTCGAGCACCGAGAAGGGCAGGCCGAGCCGGGAGGCGATGTCGGCGGCGGAGGCCTCCGCCGCCGCCGGGTCCTGCGCATGACGCCCGCCGCCGCGCCAGAGACGCAGATGCACCGCGTGTACCGCAGCGCCGGCGTCCCTGAGCAGCAGCGCGGCGGCCGCGCTGTCGACCCCACCGCTCACGGCCACGGCGACCGCGCCGCCGAGCGCCGCCTTCCCCGTCACCTCCCGGGGCATCGGTCGCCGCCAGGCCCTCCCGGCACGCGACACGGGACGGCGATCATCCCGACCCCTCCGGACGGGCGAGCTCCTCCAGCGTGACGCCGGCGAGGGCACCGGAGACGGCCTCGTCGAGCCGCCTCCAGGCGATCCGCGCCCGGCAGGCCGACGATCGCTCGCAGACGGCCGGGTCGGGCAGGCAGTCGACGAGCGGACGCGGGTTCTCCATGGCGGTCACCACGTCGGCGGCCGTGATCTCGGAGGGCGCCCGCGACAGCCGGTAGCCCCCGGCGGCCCCTCGCGTGGCGTTGACGAGCCCCGCCTCACGGAGCCCGCCCATGATCCGCTCGAGGAACGCGGCGGGTATCTCCTCGGCCGCGGCGATCTCCGAGAGCGGCACCGGCGTGACACCGGGACGGTCGGCCAGATACAGAAGCGCCCGCAGGCCGTAGCGGCTTCGCGTGGACATCCGCACGATGGCCTCCTCAGCCTCCCGCGTACCGGCGGCGGCCGATGCGTCACCAGCCGATACCAGACGGAAACAGTTGGGATAACTCTAGCAGCTCGGCACAGGGGTGGACAAGCGCGACGGAGAGACGAACGCGGCCGAGACGGCGGGGAAGTGACGCGATGGAAAGCGGCGCTACCGGGCGACGACGCGGGCGAGCGTCTCAGAGACGGGTGGCGTTGGCGACGACCTGCTCCATGACCCGTTCGCCGATCCAGCCGGTGTACAGCTCGTACACGCTGCCGTCGCTGCGGATGACGGCCAGGATCGGCGGCGCATCCACACCCATCTGGTCGAGAACGTCGCCGAGCTCGGAGACCTCGCGCGCCTCGAACGCGTAGAAGTCGGCCCGGTCGCTGTAGAGGGCCTGGATGTTCTGGAACGAGGCGAGCATCTCGTCGTCGTCGGCCGCGCCCTGCACGTAGGCCAGCAGGATCACGCCGCGGCCCGAGGAGAACGCATCGCTGATGAAGGCCGGCGTGTCATCGGTCGCCTGCACGTAGATCGACGGATACCCGGTGAGGCCGTAGCTGCCGACGGTGTTGTAGTCGACGCCCGCCGCCGAGGAGGTCTGAGCGGTGGAGGATTGGCCCCAGGCCAGGAACGCGGTCGTCATGCCGAAGATGAGGATGCCGCCCACGGCGATGAGCGCGGCGACCGTGAGGACCGGTCTCTTCTGCACCTCTGCCTTCATCCGTGCCCCCGTGCCGGAGAGAGCTCCACCTTGCCGTGCTCGCCCAGTTATTGAACCTGCTGCTGCAGGTGGGTGCCCTCCCGGGCGCTCCAGGGAACGTCCGGAGGCGGGCTCCCGAGGTACAAGTGTTGGCTCAATAATGCGGCGAGGTCACGCACAAGGTCGAGCCGCGCCATCGTAGCAGAGGACACCATCGGCAACAATCGTGCCTCCCACCGTACCTCTCACCTCAGGTCCCTTGTCGGCCGAAAGCGACGGCGAGTTGAGCACTTTCTCGTCCGGACCTCGGCCTTCGTCGTGCGGCCCGAGCCCCCGCTCGCGCGCGCCCGGCGCAGGCGACGGAGGGGGCGGCGGCACGGGGGCGTACGTACCGCGGACCGGTCAGGTGGTACGCAGGCGCAGGTCGCGAAGCTGACCGGGGTCCACCGATGATGGCGCCGCCATCATCGGGTCGGAGCCGGAGGCGGTCTTCGGGAAGGCGATCACGTCGCGGATGGACGTCTCACCGGCGAGCAGCATGAGGAAGCGGTCGAGCCCGATGCCGATGCCGCCGTGCGGCGGGGCGCCGTACTCGAGCGCGTCGAGGAAGTACCCGAACGAGCTGTCGACGCGCTCGTCGTCGAGGCCGAGCGCCCGCAGGACCGCGCGCTGGACGTCGACGTCGTGGTTGCGCAGCGAGCCCGAGCCGAGCTCGTAGCCGTTGAGGACGAGGTCGTACTGCGCTCCGCGTACCGCCAGCGGCTGCGTCTCGAGCAGCGCCGCCGTCTCGTCGGTCGGCAGACTGAACGGGTTGTGGCCGTAGGTGAGCTCGCCGCTCTCCGGGTCGACCTCGAACAGCGGGAAGTCGACGACCCAGGCCCACGCCCAGCGCGCCGACGGCTCGGGCGACAGACGGCCGACGAGGTCGGTGCGCAGCGCCGCGAGCACGGGAGCGGCCGCCGCCGGCGCGTCGGCGGCGAAGACGATCAGGTCGCCGGGGTCGGCCCCGCAGCGCTCGACGAGCGCCGACTTCTCCTCGTCGCTCAGGAACTTGACGATGGGACCGCGGAGGGCGCGCTCCTCCTCCACGTAGACGTACGCCATGCCCCTGGCGCCGTGCTCCTTCGCCAGCTCGGTCATATCGTCGATCTGCGCCCGCGAGAGGCTCGCCGCCCCCGGCGCGCAGATGGCCCGCACGCAGCCGCCGGCCTCGACGGCGCCGCGGAACACCTTGAACTCGGAGGCCGCGAACACGTCGCTGAGCTCGACGATCTCGAGCCCGTACCTCAGGTCCGGCTTGTCGGTCCCGTAGCGCAGCATCGCCTCGTCGTAGGAGAGGACCGGGAACGGCGTCGGGCACTCCTCCCCCGCCGCCACCATCATCGCCGCGCAGAGACCCTCGATGAGCTCCCGTATCTCGGCCGCGTCCATGAACGAGACCTCGAGGTCGATCTGGGTGTGCTCCGGCTGACGGTCGGCGCGCAGGTCCTCGTCCCGGAAGCAGCGGGCGATCTGGTAGTAGCGGTCGGCCCCGCTCGCCATGAGCAGCTGCTTGAACAGCTGCGGGCTCTGCGGCAGCGCGTAGAACCTGTGTGGCTGCAGACGGCTGGGCACCAGGAAGTCGCGGGCCCCCTCGGGCGTGGAGCGCGTCAGCACCGGCGTCTCGATCTCGAGGAAGCGCTGCTCGTCGAGGTAGCGACGAGCCGCCCGTACCACCGCGTGACGGAGCTCCAGGTTGGCCATCATCGGCGGCCGCCGGAGATCGAGGTAGCGGTACTTCAGCCGCAGCGTCTCGTCGACCTCCGGCCCCTCCCCCATCTCGATCTCGAACGGCGGCGTGTGCGCCCGATTGAGCACCTCGACCTCCGCCACCATGACCTCTATCTCGCCGGTCGGCAGGTCGGGATTCACCGTCTCCGGGCTGCGGGCCACCACCTCGCCCTGGACGGCGATCACGAACTCCGGACGCAGCTCCTCGGCGATCCGGTGCGCGCCGGCCGCCACCTGCGGGTTGAAGACGAGCTGGACGAGGCCGCTGCGGTCGCGCAGGTCGACGAACACCACCCCGCCGTGGTCGCGGCGGCGGGCGATCCAGCCACAGAGACGGACCTGCCGGCCGACGTCGGCGCGGCGCAGCTCGCCGGGGTAGTCGCTGCGCAGGTGCATCAGACGCTCTCCTTCAGCTGTCCGACGAGCCAGCCGGCGAGGCCGTCGGCGGGCACGTCGGTCTCTTCGCCGCCGGCCATGAGCCGTACGCGGACCCGGTCGTCGGGAAGCTCTGCGAGCCCCACCATGACGGCCGCTCGCGCCCGCTGCCGGCCGGCGTTCTTGAGCTGACCCTTGGCGCTGCGCCCGAGCAGGTCGAGGTCGACGTGCAGCGGCGACGTGCGGCGCAGCCGCTCCGCCGTGAGGAACGCCGCGTCGCGGCTCGCGTCGTCGAAGCAGACCACGTACACGTCGGGCACCGGCGCGCTCTGCTCGCTCTCACCCATGGCCAGCGTGATGCGCTCCAGCCCCGACCCCCAGCCGACACCTGGTGTCGGCGGACCGCCGATCTGCTCGACCAGGCCGTCGTAGCGGCCGCCGCCGCCGACCCCGCTCTGGGCCCCGAGACGGTCGCAGCTGAACTCGAACGTGGTGCGCGTGTAGTAGTCGAGCCCGCGCACCAGCCTGAAGTCGATCTCGGGGTCCATCCCCAGCCCGCGCAGCAGGGCGAGCACGCGGTCGAAGTGCTCGCGGCACGAGCCGCACAGGTGCTCGATGATGTGCGGCGCCTCGTCCAGGACCGGACGGCAGCTCTCGACCTTGCAGTCGAACGTGCGCAAGGGGTTGAGCTCCAGCCGCTCGCCACAGTCTGCGCAGAGGTCGCCCTCACGCCCACGAAGGTACTCACGGAGGCGGGCGACGTAGGCCGGACGGCACTCGGCGTCGCCCATGCTGTTGACCGCCAGCCGCAGGTCGGTGATGCCGAGCTCGCGGAAGATGGTCGCCAGGACGGCGATGACCTCGACGTCGACGGCGGCCTCCGGGGAGCCGATTGCCTCGACCCCGAGCTGGTAGTGCTCGCGGTAGCGGCCGGCCTGCGGCCGTTCATAGCGGAACATCGGGCAGTAGTACCACAGCTTCACCGGCTGCGGCTCGCGATGGAGTCCGTGCTGCACGTAGGCCCGGCACACCGGCGCGGTCCCTTCGGGGCGCAGCGTCAGGAGCCGGTCGCCCTTGTCGGTGAACGTGTACATCTCCTTGCGGACGATGTCGGTCGCCTCGCCGACGCCGCGCTCGAACAGTGCCGTGTCCTCGAACTCCGGCGTGACGATACGGCGGTAGGCGTGAGCCGCGAAGACCTCGGCGGCCGTGGCGACGATGCGGTCGCGCAGCTCCGCGTCGTCCGGCAGCAGGTCGTAGGTGCCTTTGGGCGCCTGGACGCGGCTCACCGGTCGCGCTCCCCACCGTGCCGCAGAGACGAGAGGAAGGGGTTGATCGTCAGCTCCCGCTTCAGCGTCGTGTCGGGTCCGTGACCGCAGTGGACGACCGTCTCCGGCGGGAAGCGCTCGGCCAGACGGGCGACCGAGGCCAGCAGCTCGTCGAAGTCGCCGCCCGGCAGATCGGTGCGTCCTATGCTGCCGGCGAACAGCAGGTCGCCGACGAAGAGGTCGCCGTCGACCGCGTAGGTGTACGCGCCGGCGGAGTGCCCGGGCGTCGGGATGGCCGTGAACACGATGCCGGCGTCGACCTCCTGTTCCCCTTCGAGCAGGATCGTCTCGGCGCTCACCGCCGTGACCGGGAAGCCGGCCAGCGGGCCGAGCTCCGGACGCTCCACCTGGGGCGCATCGGCAGCGCCGACGTACACCGGCACCTCATAGCGACGGGCGAGCGGGTCCACGGCGCCGAAGTGGTCGAAGTGGCCGTGGGTGACCAGGACGGCCAGCGGCGCCAGGCCGGCCCGCTCCAGGAAGTCGACGACCTTCGGCTCCTCGTCGCCGGGGTCGATGACGAGACAGCGCCCCTCGCCGCCGACGATGAAACAGTTGGCGGCCAGCGGGCCGAGGCTGAACGAGTGCACCTTGAGGGTTGCGGTCATGCGGTCATCTGCGCGGGGGGACAGCGGAGCCCCGGTACGCTATCAGACGGGCCCCTCGAGCGTCGAGCCACGGGCCCCACGGACCACGGGCCCCGCGAGCGTCCGCCCCGCCGGGCGTCCGACCGCATGCCCCGCGAGCGTCGGACCCGGCGCTTCAGCCGCCGACGACGCGGTAGGCGTCGTAGACGCTGTCGAGCGTGCGCAGGTTCGAGAGGATGGTGTCGAGCTGGCGCACGTCGCCGACCTCGATCGTGAACCGCTCGCGCGCGACCCCGTCCGGAAGCGTCTGGACGTTGCCGCTCACCACGCTCGCCCCCGAGTCTGAGAGCGTGCGGGCGACGTCTTCGAGCAGCCGCGGCCGGTGCAGCGCCTCCACCTGGATCTCGACCCTGAACGGCTTGCCGCCCATCCCCGTCCAGGTGACCGTCGTGAACCGCTCGGGGTCCTTGCGAAGGGCGCGCGCGTTCTTGCAGTCGGCTCGATGGATCGTGACGCCCTTGCCGAGCGAGATGTAGCCGACGATGTCGTCGCCGGGGATCGGCTTGCAGCACTTCGCCATCCGCACGACGATGTCGGTCATCCCCTCGACCGCGATGCCGAACTCGCTGGAGACGCCGGACGGCTCCGCCGTGGCCAGATGGTCGACCTCCGGAGACGGTGCCTCCATCCGCGGCTCGGCCATGACCGGGGTGCCGTCACGGGTGAGCTTGTCGACGACCACCTTGACCGGGACGTGACCCGAACCGACCGCCGCGTACAGGTCCTCGGGATGCTGGTAGCCCATCTCCGAGACGACCTTCTGCAGCGTCTTGCCCGAGAGCAGCTTCTGCGACGGCTGACCCTGGCGGCGCAGCGTCTCCGCCAGCAGGTCGCGACCCGAGTGTTCGGCGTCCTGCCGCTCCTCGCGGCGGAAGAACTGGCGGATCTTCTGGCGGGCGCGACTGCTGACCACGATGCCGAGCCAGTCGCGCGACGGCCCCTGGCTGCTGTTGGACGTGATGATCTCGACGATGTCGCCCGAGCGCAGCCGATGGTGCAGCGGCACGATGCGGCCGCTCACCTTGGCGCCTACGCAGTGATGGCCGACGTCGGTGTGGATCGCGTATGCGAGGTCGATCGGCGTGGCGTCGCGCGGCAGGCTCTTGACGTCGCCCTTGGGCGTGAACACGAACACCTCGTCCTCGAAGAGGTCGATGCGCAGGGTGTCCATGAAGTCCCGCGGGTCGCCGGTCTCGCTCTGCCACTCCATCATCTGGCGCAGCCAGAGCAGCTTGTCGGCCTGTTTGTCGCCCTTCTCCTTGTAGAGCCAGTGCGCCGCGATGCCGAACTCGGCCGTCTGGTGCATCTCCTGGGTCCGCACCTGGATCTCCAGCGGCTTGCCCTCCGGCCCGATCACCGTCGTGTGCAGCGACTGGTACATGTTGAACTTGGGCATCGCGATGTAGTCCTTGAAGCGGCCGGGGATCGGCTTCCAGATAGAGTGGATGATGCCGATGGCGCCGTAGCAGTCCTTCACCGTCCCGACGAGCACGCGGAGCGCCGTGAGGTCGAAGATCTCGTTGAACTCCTTGCCGCGACGGGCCATCTTGAGGTAGATGGAGTAGAAGTGCTTGGCGCGGCCGGTGATCTGCGCCTCGATGCCAGCCTGCTCGAGCTCTGCCCCGAGCACCTCCGCCGTCTGCTCGACGAAGCCGTCGCGGTCGACCCGCCGCTGGGCGACCCATTCCTGGATCTCGGCGTACTTGCGGGGGTGCAGGATGGCGAAGGAGAGGTCCTCGAGCTGCCATTTGAAGCTGTGGATACCGAGGCGGTGAGCAAGCGGTGCGTAGACCTCCAGCGTCTCTTTCGCCTTCTGGATCTGCTTCTGCTTGCCGAGGTAGCCGAGCGTGCGGACGTTGTGCAGGCGGTCGGCCAGCTTGATGAGGATGACCCGGATGTCGCCGGCCATCGCCACGATCAGCTTGCGGAAGTTCTCGGCCTGCTCCTCCTCCTGCGAGGTGAAGTGCATCTTGGTGAGCTTGGTGACCCCGTCGACGAGCATCGCGATCTCCGAGCCGAACTCGTCGTCCACCCACTCCAGCGGCGTAGCTGTGTCTTCGACGACGTCGTGGAGGAGGGCGGCCGCGATGGTGACCGAGTCGAGCTGCAGCTCGGCGCAGTTCAGGGCGGTCCCGACCGGGTGGATGATGTACGCCTCGCCGCTCTTGCGGCTCTGGTCGCCGTGCAGCAGCGTGGCCGCCACGAACGCCCTCGTGATGAGGTCCCGGTCGGCGTCCCGGTCGTACCGTTCGACGGCGTCCAGCAGCTGCCGTAGCAGCGCCTCGTCCTCCTCCGGGACCCGGCTCAGCCGGTCGTGGTCCGGGAGGACTCTCGTCGTCTCTTTGTCGGATACCTTCTGTGCCATGCGCGATAGGTCTCTGAGGTCTGGAGGTCGACCCTCTCCCTGCTGGGGTCCTTGCCCGCCGCCCGCTCGGCCAAACCGGTCTCGCCGAGCACCCGCAGGGCGGCCGCCAGCGGCGCCGGTTCCGTGAGCAGCGCGCCACGCGCGTGCTCCGCCAGGACGGCGGCGCCGGCGTCGCCCCCGTTGTCGACCATGGTCCGGTAGAGACGGCGCAGCAGACGGTCGAGGTCGTAGTCGATCTGGAGCACCCTGTCGGCGAATCCTACCTCAGTCGGGCCCCAGAGCAGGTGGACGTCGGCGTCCGGCGCCGCCGCGAGCACCGCGGCAGACGCCTCGCCGCTCAGCGGCGGGTCGAGGAAGACGACGCGGTCGGCGACGGCGACCAGCTCCGGCAGCGTCGCCGCGGCCTCGGAGGCGGCCATGAGCAGCGACGGCGCGCGGTCCCCGGAGAGCAGGTCCGGCAGGCGCCCTGCGGCGCAGGCGCCGGCCACGTAGGCCGCCCGCCTGCCGAGCGCGTCGAGCGAGACGTCGCGGGTGAGCAGGGGACGGCGACGGGCCACGTCGGCGACGAGCAGCAGCGTGCGGCCGCCGGCCGCCAGCACGCCGGCCAGCGAGGGCAGGACCGGCCGGCCGCGGCGGTCATCGAGACGTCCCTCGGCCGCCGCCTCCTCGAAACTCTCCTCGACGCCGGCGCACCCGGCCTGCAGGTCCCGCCAGGTCTCCGCCAGCCGCTCGAGCTCGGCCAGCAGCGCGTCGCCGTCGAGCCGTTCGCGGCAGCTCCGGTCACAGTCGGTCGGACAGAGGTCCGGGCGGCCCTCCTCGAGCGGCACGAGGGCCTGCAGTCGCGCCTGCGCCTTCACCGTCCCCCCGAACGAGTCGACGACGAGCTGCAGCGGGACATCGAAGCGCCGCTCGCCGAACTCGGCGGCACCCTCGTAGCGGAAGTGGATGGCCCCGGCGCTCGTCCCGTCGGCACGGACCCGGCAGCGGAGGTGCTTCCCATCGCGGGTACGACCAAGCCCCTCGATGCGAGCCCCGGGCACCAGCAGGCCGACCGGCGGGTTGCCGGCGCCGTGAGGCGCCAGACCGCCAAGCTCCTCGGCCAGCCGTAGCGTGAGATCGGTCCCGCCCACGACCGCGTCGACCGGGTGCCGACGACGGAGCAGGGCCGGATCGAGCGTCTCGGCCACGTGCCGGCAGAACGACTCCCGGAAGGCGGGGATGTCGCCGGTCGGCAGCCGCAGACCGCAGGCGGCGGCGTGGCCCCCGAAGCCGAGCAGGGTCTCCGACGAGGAGCCGACGGCGGCCAGCAGATCGTAGCCGGGTATGGACCGCCCCGAGCCCCTGGCGACCTCGTCGCCGCTGCAGAGCACGACCGTCGGTCGCCTCGTCTCTTCCGCCAGCCGGCCGGCCACGATGCCGGCGACGCCCTCGTGCCAGCCCGGCGCCGCGACGACCACGGCCGGCGGCCGCGGGTCGGGGACCATCTCCAGCGCCTGGTCGTACATGCCGCGCTCGATCTCGCGGCGCTCGGCGTTGCAGTCGTGCAGACGATGCGCCAGACGGATGGCCTCTCCGCGTTCCCGCGCGGCGAACAACTCCAGGCCGGCCGTCGCGTCGCCCAGCCGGCCGGCGGCGTTGATGCGCGGCGCCAGACGGAAGGCGACGGTCTGCTCGTCGACGATCGACGGCACGCCGCCCGACACCTCGAGCAGCGCCACGACCCCCGGACGCGGCGCCGCGTTGATCTCGGCCAGGCCCATGTATGCCAGGGTGCGGTTCTCGTCCACCAGAGGCACGACGTCGGCGATGGTGCCGATCGCGACGGCGTCGAGGAGCCGGCGCAGCCGCAGGGGAACCTCGACCCACTCCGACGCAGGTCGCTCGAACAGCGCGTGAGCGAGCTTGAAGGCGACCCCTACGCCGGCGAGGTCCGCGAAGGGTGAACCGTCGAGCTTGGGCGACACCACGATGCAGTCGGGCAGCGTCTCCCCGGTCTCGTGGTGGTCGGTGACCACCACATCGAGGCCGAGCTCCCCGGCCCTCGTCACGGCCTCATGATCGCGGATGCCGCAGTCGACGGTGATCACGAGCCCGATACCGGCCGCCGCCGCCTCCTCTACCGCCGCGACCGACAGGCCGTAGCCCTCGGTCAGCCGCTCGGGGAGCCTGGTGCGGACCTCTGCCCCCAGGTCGCGCAGCGCCTCGGCGAGGACGAACGTGGCGGTGACCCCGTCCGCGTCGTAGTCCCCGAAGACCAGGATCGGCTCGTCCCGGCCGAGAGCCCGGTCGAGCCGCCGGCGAGCCGCCTCCATCCCGGGCAGCAGGAACGGGTCGCGCAGCCTGCAGCTGGGAGACAGGAACTCCCGGGCCGCGTCCGGATCGCTCAGGCCGCGGCGGACGAGGATCTCCGCCAGGACGGGACTCACTTCGAGCTCGCCGGCGAGTCGGCGGACGGCGCGCAGGTCGACGGGGTCGATGCCCCAGGTGACGGTGTCCATGGGCCTCAGGATAGCGCCGCGTGGGGACGGCGGCCCTCCGGCGCCGTCGCGACCTTCACGAGGAGGCGCGCTCCGACCCCTCGTCGGCCTCCGCGGCGTCGTCGACGGTGTCGTCCGCGACTGGAGCTTCGTCGTCTTCGGGCCCAGCCCCGGAGGCTTCGTCGTCCGGTGTGCCGGTCTGCTCGTCGCCTCCGCCATCGCCGCCTGCGACGTCGCCGTCTCCGGCGTCCGCAGCGGGAACGGCGGTCTCCTCTGCTTCCGCGGCCGGTCCACCGGCGCCCGCCGCGGCGTCCTGGGTGGCGGCGGCGACCAGCGGCGGCCCCTGCGGTGTCGTCGTCCCGTCTCCGGCCGTCGGGCCGGCGGCCACGACCGTCGCGGCCGCCGTCTCGGCGCGCTCCGCCCCCTCGGGCTGCCACTCGGGCAGGCCGGCCGCGCGCTCGGCCTCCCGCAGCCGCGGGTACACCTGCGAGAGCTCCCGTTCGAGCTTGCGGCGGGCGCCGGCAGCCTCGGCGCGCGACATGAGGCCGACGGCCAGACCGATCACCACGGCCGCGCCGGCGACGATCGCCGACAGCGTGAAGACGGAGACGCCCTGCCACGTCCCGAACACGTAGTCGAGATCGACCCGCTGGTCCTGGTTCACGGCGCCCACGACAAGGACGATCAGGGCCACCACCAGCAGCACGATGACGGTGTTCTTCACGGGTCCCCCCATCTCGAAGCCGGCCGATGTGCTCGGCCGGAGTATAGCAGCGGGCGCCGGCCGCCCGGCCGTCAGGGAGAGGGCTCGACGGTGGGTCCGGCGGTGGGCTCGGCGACCCCGGTCTCGATCTCGACCTCGGCCGTCCGCCGCTCCTCCTCGACCCACTCGGCCAGCGCCGCCGCCCTCCGACGCCGCGTCAGCTCTTCCTCGAGCTGCCCGGCGACGTCGTCGAACGGCACCACCGTCCGCGGCCGCCGTTCGAACACCTTGAAGAGGTGCCACAGCGGGCCGACCTCCACCGGTCGCGAGAGCTCGCCGGCCCGCAGCCCGGCGACGACCTCGCGGGCCGGCTCGGGGATCGAGTCCAGCGTCACCCACCCGAGCATGCCCTCGCTCGCCTGCAGCTCGGGGTCGGCGGAGAACTGCCTGGCGGCGCTCCCGAAGCTCTGTCCTTCTTCGATGCGCCGCAGCACCGATTCGGCGATCGGCTCCGTGCGCACCGCGATGTCGCCGAGCCGGACGGCCGCCGGCTCCGTGAACACATCGCGCTCCTCGTCGTAGAGCCTCCTTGCCTGCGCCCTGGTTGCCTTCACCTCGGAGAACAGCTCGTCCTGGAGCAGTTCGCCGGTGAGGACGGTGCGCAGGGTCGCGCGGAGATCCGCCTCGTCGAGCCCGGCCTCCTTCAGCCGGCCGGCGAGCTCGTCGCGACCACCGACCGACTCCGCCACCTCGTCGAAGCGGGCTTCCACGGCCGAATCCGAGACTTCCAGCCCGCGCCGTGCGGCCTCCTGGGCGACGAGCTCCTCGCCGACGAGGTCCTCGAGCACCTCGTCGTCCGTCTTCTCCCCCCCGAGGAAGCCCTCCACCGCCACCGCCCGCTCCAGCTGCGAGGCGGTGATGGGGGCGCCGTTCACGCGCGCCACGACCTCGTCGGGCGGCGGTGACGGTGACGGATCCGGGGACGGCTCGCCGCACCCGGCCAGAAGAGAGGCCGCGCCCGCGAGCGCCACGACGATCGCACGGCCGACACCGGGCCACGAGCCGCGCATGAGCGTCAGGAGGAGGGCGGTCCGGCCGCCGCCCCGCCCTCGTGGCGGGTCGGGAAGTAGCACGCCACCTGGTGGTCGGCGCCGGCGTCGCCGGTGCTCTCGAGCGGCGGCATCGCGCTGGTGCACCGCTCCTGGGCGCGAGGGCAGCGCGGGTGGAAGACGCAGCCGCGCGGCGGGTTCGCCGGGCTTGGGACGTCGCCCTCGAGGATGATGCGCCGCCGCGTCCGCTCGGTCTCCGGGTCGGGGATCGGCACCGCGGAGAGCAGGGCCTCGGTGTACGGATGCTGGGGCAGGTCGTAGAGCACGTCGCGGCCGGCGATCTCGACGATCTTGCCGAGGTACATGACCGCCACCCTGTCCGAGATGTGCTTGACGACCGAGAGGTCGTGGGCGATGAACAGGTAGGTGAGTCCTAGCTCGTCCTGCAGGTCCTCGAGCAGGTTGATCATCTGCGCCCTGATCGACACGTCGAGGGCGCTCACCGGCTCGTCGCAGATGATGAACCGGGGGTTGAGGGCCAGCGCCCGGGCAACGCCGATGCGCTGCCGCTGTCCGCCCGAGAACTCGTGCGGGTAGCGCTCGCCGTGCTCGGCGTTGAGCCCGACCGTGTCCAGCAGCGCCAGGACGCGGTCCTGCCGCTCCTTGTCGGTGCCGATCTGGTGGATGCGCAGCGGCTCGGCGATGATGTCGCGGACGCGCATGCGCGGGTTGAGAGAGGAGTACGGGTCCTGGAAGACGATCTGCATGTCGCGGCGCAGCTGCTGCATCTCGGCGCGCGATGCCTGCAGCACGTCCAGGCCGTCGAACACGATCTTGCCGTCGGTCGCCTCGAGCAGACGCAGGATCACCCGCGCCGCGGTCGACTTGCCGCAGCCGCTCTCGCCGACGAGACCGAGGGTCTCGCCCTTCTCCATCGAGAACGAGACTCCGTCGACCGCGTACACGTGTCCGGTCGTTCGCCGGAGCACCCCGGTCTTGATCGGGAAGTGCTTCCTGATGTCACGTACCTCGAGCAGGCTCATGCGACCTCGGGGGTGAAGCGCGGCAGCAGGGAGCGCAGCTCAGCGCGTTCCTCGGCCGGGATGTGGCAGTGGACGCCGTGGTCCGGACCGACCCTCTCCAGCTCCGGCCACGTGTCGCGGCACTCGGGCCGTTCGTAGCCGCAGCGGCCGCTGAACGGACAGCCCTCCGCCAGGGCGATCAGGTCGGGCGGATTGCCCCTGATGGGCGTCAGCCGCGTCTTCTCGACGATGTCCAGCCGCGGCAGCGACCCCAGGAGACCCCACGTGTAGGGATGCTGCGGGTCGTAGAAGATCGCGTCCACCGGACCGTACTCGACCGTCCGGCCGCCGTACATGACCATGATCTTGTCGGCCATCTCCGCCACGACGCCGAGGTCGTGGGTGATGAGTATCACGCCCGACTCGTACTGCTCCTGCATCTCCTTGACGACCTCGATGATCTGCGCCTGGATGGTCACGTCGAGCGCCGTCGTCGGCTCGTCGGCGATGAGGATGTCCGGGTTGCAGGAGATGGCCATGGCGATCATCGCCCGCTGGCGCATGCCGCCGGAGAACTCGTGCGGATACTGGTCCACGCGCTGGTCGGCGTCCGGGATGCCCACCCTCGCCAGGAGCTGGGCGGCCATCCGCCAGGCCTCCTTCTTGCCCTTGTCCTGGTGCAGCATGACCGCCTCGGCGATCTGGTCGCCGACCTTGTACACGGGGTTCAGGCTCGTCATCGGGTCCTGGAAGATCATCGCGATGTCGTTGCCGCGCACCTGGCGCATCTCGTCGTCGGAGAGAGCAAGCAGGTCGCGACCGTCCAGGGTGACCGACCCCGCCACGACCTTCCCGGGCGGGTCGGGGACGAGCCGCATGACCGAGAGGGCGGCCACCGTCTTGCCGGAGCCTGACTCACCGACGATGCCCAGCGTCTCGCGACGGTCGAGCGTGAAGCTCACGCCGTTGACCGCCTTGACCACGCCGGCGTGGGTGAAGAAGTGAGTGGTGAGGCCCGCGACCTCCAGCAGACGCTCGGCCATGCTACTCCTTGAGCTTCGGGTCGGTGGCGTCGCGCAGCCCGTTGCCGAACGAGATGAACCCGAAGACGGTCACGACCAGCGCCAGGGCCGGGAAGAAGACCATCCACCAGCGGCCGGCCAGCAGGTAGCTCAGGTTGTCCGAGATCATCTTGCCCCAGCTCGCGTCGGGAGGCTGGATGCCGATGCCGAGGAAGCTCAGGGCGGCCTCCGCCACGATGGCGCCGCCGACGCCCATCGCGATGGCCACGTAGACCGGCGCCATGCTGTTGGGCAGCACGTGGCGGAAGATGATCCGCACATCGCTGGCCCCCTGAGCGCGAGCCGCTTCGATGAACTCCATCTTGCGCACGCTGAGCACCGAGCTGCGGACGAGCCGGGCGTACGTCGCCCAGCTCAGGATGCCGATGGCGATGAAGACGTTGACGAACCCCCCGCCGAGCACCGTCACCAGCAACAGCACGAAGAGGATGTACGGGAAGGCGAAGAAGATGTCGGCGATACGCATGACGACGCTGTCGAACGCGCCCCCGTAGTACCCGGCGAGAGGACCGGCGGTGAGGCCGATCACCAGGGAGATGGCGACCGCGATGACGCCGACAAGCAGCGAGATGCGGGTCGCGACGAGGACGCGGGAGAAGATGTCGCGACCGAGGTAGTCGGTGCCGAACGGGTGGTCCCACGCCGGCGGCGAGCCGAGCCCCTCGGGGCTGAGCTCGTAGTTCACCATGTTGGGGTCGTACGGCGCCAGGTTGAAGCCCACGGCGCTCGAGATCGTCTCAGCCAGCCCGACCGCCAGGAACACGATGATGATGGCGAGGCCGACGAGCGCCAGCCTGTTGCGCTTGAGTCGCCGCCACGTGTCGGCCCACAGACCGAGCGGCTTGCGGCCGACGATCATGCCCGGCTCGCCGGACGGCATCGGTTCGGCCTGCTCGACGCCGTCGCGCGAGGGCTGGCCGAAGTACTCGTCCCCGGCGCCGCCGCGGTCGCTCAGCGGGGCGTGCAGAGGGCCGTCCCGCCACCGCCGCTTGTCGTCGCCGGTGCCGCTCACCCTTCCTCCAGCCGGATACGGGGGTCGAGGTAGCCGTAGGCGAGGTCGACGATGAGATTGGCGAGGACGTAGAAGAACGTGGCGAACAGTACCCCGCCGGCCACGACCGGCAGGTCGCGGGCGCCGATCGCCTGGAAAGTCATCAGCCCGATCCCCGGTCGGTTGAACACCGTCTCGGTCAGGATCGCGCCGCCGAGCAGGGCGCCGAGGTCGATACCGGCGATGGTGAGCACCGGGATGAGGGCGTTCTTGAGGCCGTGCTTCATCACGACCCGTCGCTCCGGTACCCCCTTGGCGCGAGCGGTGCGGATGTAGTCGGAGCGGATCACCTCGAGCATCGACGCTCGCTGCATGTACGAGATGTAGGCGACCTCGATGAGCCCCAGCGTCACGGCGGGCAGGATCAGCACCTGGAGGTTCTCGAGGTCGGCCGGGAAGATCCACAGGAACGTCTCGCCGCCGCCGCCGGTGATCGGCAGCAGCCCGAGCTTGAGCCCGAAGAACCACTGCATGAAGACGGCCAGCACGAAGACCGGGATGCCCCAGATGAGCAGCGCCCCGGTCGTGAGCGCCGTGTCCCAGAACGTGTACTGGCGTAAGGCGGAGTAGATACCTAAGGGGATGCCGAGGAGCTCGATGAGGACCGCCGCGAACGCCAGCTGGATCGTGTTCGGGGCGTTCAGGGCGATGAGCTCGGAGACCGGCTTGTCGAGCTGGTACGAGGTGCCAAGGTCCCCGTGCATCAGACGCCACATGAACTTGCCGTACTGCACGTAGAGCGGCTGATCGAGGCCCAGGTTCTTCTCGATCTGGCGCACCTTCTCCGGCGTGGCGTTCTTGCCGGCCAGCAGCGCCGCCGGGTTGCCGGGCACGACGAACATGATGATGAACGTGATGAAGGTGACGCCGACGAGCACCAGGACCATCTGCGCCAGCCTGCGGACGATGTAGGAGAGCATCGGGCTGCCGACTCCTCAACGCGCGGCGGTCACGCCGCGCCGGTCACGAGGGAGCGAAGGGGATGGGGCGGCCCGCCGCTGCCGGCGGGCCGCCCCAGACACCCGTGAGTCACTTCGCGACCCACACCTTCCACATGTCGGTGAACCCTTGCGGGTTGTGGTCGAAGCCCTGGATGCGGTTATTGGTGACCCGGAAGTCACGGTAGTAGTACAGCGGCACGCACGGAGCATCCGTGAGGATGATCGTCTCGAGCTCGTTGTACAGCGCCCAGCGCTCCTTGTCGTCGACCGTCGCCCGTGCCTCGGTGAGCATCTGGTCGACCTCGGAGTTGTCGTAGAACGTGAAGCTGCCGGTCTTGGCCTGGTCGCTCTGGAAGAGTGGATAGAGGAAGTTGTCGAGCGACGGGTAGTCGGCGATCCAGCCCATGCGGAACACCTGGCTGCCGGTCCCCGTGTTGCTCTGCATGAGCTTGTCGAGGAACGTCCCCCACTCGAAGTTGCTCAACTTCGTGTCGATGCCGACGGTCTTCCAGCCGGCCTGCAGCGCCTCGGCGACCTTCTGGTGGCCGAGGTCGGTGTTGTACCAGTACTTGAGCGCCGGCACGTCGCCGCCGTACTCATCGACGGCCGCCTGGGCGTCGTCGGGGTTATACGTGTAGGGGCTCAGGTCCGCCTTGTAGCCGGCCAGACCCTTCGGCGTGACGGTCGTGGCCTCGAGCGGCACACCCTCGCTGACGATGTTGATGACGGCGTTCCTGTCGGCGGCGTAGTTGAGCGCCTGACGCAGCAGGAGGCCCTTCTCGCCGGCTGGATAGCCGAGCACCTTGTCGGTCATGTTGATGCCGATGAAGTAGGTGGCCAGCGTCGGGTACTTCTTGGCCGTCCACTCACCGGACTTCACCTTGGCGTTGTTCTCGGCCGCCTTCACCTGGCCCGGAGGCACGTCGGTGTAGTCGAGCGTCCCCTTCTGGAACTCGAGCCACATCGTGTTCGTGTCTTCGTAGACCGGCATGTGGATGCGGTCGACGTAGCCGGCGTTGTCCTTGTCCCAGTAGTCGGGGTTCTTGACCAGTTCGACCTTCTGGTTGTCGACCCACTCCTCGACCATGTACGGACCGGTGCCGACCGGCTTCTTGTTGTACTCCTTCTCGCCCATCTCGTCGATATACTCGACGGGGCTGGCCGCCGTGACCAGGTGGCCGAGCGTGATCGGGAACTCGGCGAACGGATACCGCAGCGTGATCTCGAGCGTGTAGTCGTCGATGGCCTTCACGCCGGTGAGGCCGGCCTCGGGATCGGTCTGGTAGCCGTCGTCGCCGCACCCCTCGACCGGCGCCAGCACGTACGACGTCAGCGACTGGTTCTCGGGATCGGTGACCCTGTTCCACGAGTCGACGAAGTCCTGGGCGGTGACCTCACGGCTCACCGGCGGCTGGTACGTGACGCCCTTCTTGAGCTTGAACGTGAAGACCGTCGCGTCGTCGTTCGCCTCGTAGCTCTCGGCGATGCAGGGCTCGGCGGCCATGTTGCCGTCCTCGCCGACGACGTACTTCATCAGGCACTCATAGATCTGGTGCTGGACCTGGCTGCCCTCGGACTCGTAGTTGCCGTTGAGGCAGTCGAGGTACACGGGATTCGCCGACAGCGCGTAGTTGTAGGTGCCGCCGGCCTTGGGCTCGTCACCACCGCCGGTGGTGCCGCCACCCTCGTCCCCGCCGTCGCCGCACGCGGCGAGCGTCACCGCCGCCGTGACGAGGAGCGCGAGCACGACGAACAAGCCGCGCCATCTCAATCTCTTGTGGAACACTGCGTCCTCCTTTGCCGTCCTTGTCCCCCGACCGGGCGACCCCCTCGGCACCGATCGCGGTCGACAGTGGAACCCTGCACCCTGGCGCGGACCCCCCGGTCCGCGCCCCTTACCCACACGGCGTACAGCCGCGGACGTATGGACTAGCCGAGCCTCCAGATGAGCAGCAGCGTCGTGATGAAGAAGACGATCCCCGTGATGATGGTGTAGCGCGTGAGGTTGCGCTCCATGACGCTCGCCTGCGAGGCGGTGGAGAACCCGCCGCCGCCAAGGCTGCCCATGCCGGCGTCCTTGCCGGAGTGCATGAGGATGAGCCCGACCAGGACGAAGCACACGATGAGATGGATGACGATGAGGACGGCGTTGAGCACTCTCTTCTCCCTCTCCGGGCGGTGTCGCCACCCGGTCGAAGCATAATCAACCGTATGCAGTCATGCAATGTGGTCCGCTCGACGCGGTCGCCGCAGGGGACCACGCCGGTGTCTGGCTATCCTACTCTTCTCGCCCGCTCGTGCCACCGGCCGCCGCCCCCGAGGCAGGCACCAGGAGGTCGGCGCCGGTCATCTCCTCCGGGGCCTCGATCCCCAGAAGGTGGAGGACGGTCGGCGCGATGTCCGCGAGGATGCCGCCCTCGCGCACCGCGACCGTCCCGCCGGGCACCGTCGCCACGAACGGGACGGGGTTGGTGCTGTGAGCCGTGTCGGTGCCTCCCCCGCGGTCGCGCATGGTGTCGGCGTTGCCGTGGTCGGCGGTGATGAGACAGACGCCGTCCACGGCGGCGACCGCGTTGGTCAGCCGGCCGAGGCACGCGTCGACCGTCTCGACGGCCGTGACGGCGGCCTCGATGATGCCGGTGTGGCCGACCATGTCGGCGTTGGCGTAGTTGACGACGACGAAGTCGAACTCGCCGCCTCCGAGCTGCGCCAGCAGCTCGTCGGTCACCTCGACGGCGCTCATCTCCGGCTTGTGGTCGTACGTCGGCACGTCGCGGGGACTGGGGATGAGGATGCGGCGCTCGCCGGGAAGCTCCGTCTCGTGGCCGCCGTTGAGGAAGAAGGTCACGTGCGCATACTTCTCCGTCTCGGCGATGTGGAGCTGCCGCAGACCGTGCTCGGCGAGCACCTCGGCGAGTACCTGCTCCGGTTCGTCCGGCGGGAACGCGACCGGGGCGCTGAACTCGCGCTTGTACTCGGTCATGGTCACGAAGTCGCAGGCCGGCGGGTATGGGCCGCGGTCGAACCCGGCGAAGTCGCGCTCGATGAAGGCCTGGGTCAGCTGCCGGGCGCGATCCGGGCGGAAGTTGAAGAAGACGCAGACATCGCCGTCCTTGACACGGGTCGCCGGCGCCGGCGCCACGACGGTCGGCCGCACGAACTCGTCGCTCTCGCCGCGCGCGTAGGCGGCCTCGACGGCGGCCTGCGCGGTCGGCGCGACCATGCCGTCGCCGTAGACGAGCGCGTCGTAGGCCATCTTCGTGCGCTCCCAGCGCGAATCGCGGTCCATCGCGTAGTAGCGCCCCGACACCACGCCGTAACGGCCGATACCCTCGGCCGCCATCGTCTCGGCCGCCGTGTCGAGGTACCGCAGCGCGCTGCGCGGCGGCGTGTCGCGCCCGTCGAGGAAGGCATGCACCACCAGCTCCGGCGCGCCCTCAAGGACCGCCATGCGGATGAGCGCCTGCAGGTGGTCGAGCCCGGAATGGACGCCGCCGTCCGAGACAAGGCCCATGAGGTGGACGGTGGAGCCGCGACCGGCGGCCTTGACGAAGGCCTGGTGCAGCACCCGGTTGCGGAAGAAGTCCCCCTCCTCGATGGCCCGGCGGATGCGCGTGAGGTCCTGGTAGACGACCCGGCCGGCGCCGATGTTCAGGTGACCGACCTCCGAGTTGCCCATCTGCCCGGACGGCAGGCCCACCGCCTCGCCGCTCGCGCCGAGCGTGCCGTGCGGATACCGCCGCCAGAGCTCGTCGAAGACCGGCGTCGAGGCCTGGGAGATGGCGTTGCCGGGACCCTCGTCGCCGCAGCCCCAGCCGTCCATGATGACGAGGACGACCGGCCGGAACGTGCGGCCGGCGGCCGACGGCGGCGGGCGGCGGGGTCCCTGCTCGCCCTCCTCGCGCACCCCGGTCACGCCGGCGGCACGAAGCGGACGATGCGCGCGAACTCGTCGGGGTCGAGGCTCGCCCCGCCGACGAGCACGCCGTCGATGTCTGGCTCGGCCATCAGCTCGTCGATGTTGGCCGCCTTGACGCTGCCTCCATACAGGATGCGGACCTTCTCGGCCGGCGCGCCGAAGCGGTCCGCCAGCGTGGTCCGGATGAGGGCCACGGTCTCCTGGGCGAGCTCCGGCGTCGCCGTCTTGCCGGTGCCGATGGCCCAGATAGGCTCGTAGGCGACGGCCACCGCCGGCAGCTCGTCGGCCGTCACCTCGGCGAGATCGGCCGTCAGCTGCCCGACGAGCTTGTCCGCCGTCGTCTGTGCCTCCCGCTCGTCGAGCGTCTCACCGACGCAGAGGATCGGCGTCAGACCGTGGTCGAGCGCCGCCCTGACCTTGCGCGACAGGTCGGCGTCGGTCTCGGCGTAGTACTGCCGGCGCTCCGAGTGACCGAGGATCACGCACGGCACGCCGGCGTCCACCAGCATCGCCGGCGCCACCTCGCCGGTGTAGGCCCCGTTGTCCGCGTAGTGCATGGTCTGGGCGCCGACGGCGACGTCCGTCCCATTCGTCGCCTCGAGCGCCGTCGCGAGGCTCGTGAACGGCACGCACAGCAGGATGTCGCGGTCGGCGACGCCCGCCACCTGCGGCAGGAAGCCGGCGAAGAACGCCGCCGTCTCGGGACGCGCCTTGTACATCTTCCAGTTGCCGGCCATGAGCGGCCGTCGTGTCTCGGTCATCCCGTTCGTCCTCTCCCGGCCCGCCGCTCGCGGACCGTCAGGCATCTGCGTCGAGGAGAGCCGCCACGCCGGGCAGCGTGCGGCCCTCGAGATACTCCATCGCGGCCCCGCCCCCCGTCGAGACGTGGGTGATGCGGTCGGCCAGTCCGAACTTCCGAACGGCCGCCACCGTGTCGCCGCCGCCGACCACCGACACGCCGGTGCACTCGGCCACCGCCTCGCCGACGATGCGGGTGCCGCCGGAGAAGTCGTCGATCTCGAACAACCCCATGGGGCCGTTCCAGAAGATGGTCCCGGCCGAGGCCGTCCGCGAGGCGAACGCCGAGGCGGCCATGGGCCCGATGTCGAGGGCCATGAGGTCGGCCGGGATCGCGTCGCTCGACACGGCCATATGATCGGCCCCCGCGGCCGGCTCGGCCGCCACGATGACGTCGCGTGGCAGATGGAACTCGCACTCGCTGCGCTCCGCCGCCGACATGATGCCGGCCGCCACGTCGACCTTGTCCTCCTCGAGCTTCGAGCGGCCGACCTCGCGCCCCATCGCCTTGAAGAAGGCGAAGCACATGGCACCGCCGATGAGGATGCTGTCGGCGAGGGTGAGCATGTTCTCGATCACCCCGATCTTGTCGGAGACCTTGGCGCCGCCCAGCACGACGACGAACGGGCGCCGCGGGTCCTCCAGCAGCCGGCCGAGCACCTCGAGCTCGCGCGCCATGAGCAGGCCGGCGACGGCCGGCAGCAGATGGGCGATGCCCACCGTGGACGCATGCGCACGATGGGCGGTGCCGAACGCGTCGTTCACGTACACGTCGGCGAGCCGCGCCAGCGCCTCGGCGAAGCCGGGGTCGTTCTCCGTCTCCTCCGCGTGGAACCGAAGGTTCTCGAGCAGCAGCACGTCGCCCCGGTCGAGCCCGTCGACGGCGGACTCCACGTCGGGCCCGACGCAGTCGCACGTCGTCGCCACCGGCCGCTCGAGGAGCTCGGCCAGCCGGGCCGCAACGGGAGCCATCCGGAGCTCGTCGACGACCTTCCCCTTCGGCCGGCCCAGGTGGGAGGCGAGCACGATACGGCAGTCGTGTTCGATGAGGTACTCGATCGTCGGCAGCGCCGCCCGGATGCGCGTGTCGTCGGTGACGACATCGCCGTCCAGCGGCACGTTGAAGTCGACCCGCACGAAGACGCGCTCGCCGTCCAGCGGATAGTCGGTCATCGAGCGCTTGCTCACCGCCATCGCCTCCTCCCGGTCCCTCCGGCGGACCGCACACGGCCCCCGGGCATGCCGCCGGCGTCCATCACGGCCGTCTCGGTCCCGACACCGCCGCTCCGGCAGCGTCGGCCGCCCACTACAGCAGACGCGTCGTCAGATCGGCGACGCGGCACGAGTAGCCCCACTCGTTGTCGTACCACGAGGTCACCTTGACCAGGTGGCCGTTGGCCATCGTCAGCGCCGAGTCGACGATCGACGAGTGGCTGTTGCCGATCACGTCGATGGAGACGATCGGGTCCTCGCAGTACTCGAGGATGCCCTCCAGCGGCCCTTCGGCGGCCGCCTTGAGGGCCGCGTTGACCTCGTCGAGCTCGACGTCGCGGCCCAGCTCGGCGACCAGGTCGGTGAACGAGCCGTCGGGGGTCGGCACCCGCATCGCGAAGCCGTCGAGACGGCCCTTGAGCTCCGGCAGCACCAGGGCGACCGCCCGGGCGGCGCCGGTGGTCGTGGGGATGATCGAGACCGCCGCCGCCCGCGCCCGGCGCAGGTCCTTGTGGGGGAAGTCGAGGATGCGCTGGTCGTTGGTGTAGGCGTGGATGGTGGTCATGAAGCCGCGCTCGATGCCGAACTGCTCCAGGAGGACCTTGGCCATCGGCGCCAGGCAGTTGGTCGTGCAGCTGGCGTTTGAGACCACGTCGTGACGGGCGGGGTCGTAGTCGTCGTCATTGACGCCCATGCAGATCGTCACGTCGGCGTCCTTGGAGGGCGCCGAGATGAGGACTTTGCGAGCTCCTGCCTCGAGGTGCTTGGCGGCGTCGGCGCGGTTGGTGAAGAACCCCGTCGACTCGACGACCAGCTCCACGCCGAGGGCCTTCCAGGGCAGCTTGGCCGGGTCTCTCTCGGAGAGCACCCTGATCTCCTTGCCGTCTATGAGCAGGGCGCCTTCGCCCTCCTCGACGGTGCCGGGGTACTGCCGGTGGACCGAGTCGTACTTGAACAGGTGCCGCAAGGTGGCGACGTCGGTCAGGTCGTTGACGGCCACGACCTCGACGTCCGGCTGACGGTCGAGGATGGCTCGCAGCGCGAGACGACCGATGCGACCGAATCCGTTGATGCCGACTTTGATGCCCATGCCTCGGTCCTCCATCTGACGTGTCAGGGTCTCCCCCCGAAGGGTCTTCCCCCGCCCTTTCCGGGGCGCCATCCTACCAAACCTGTCGGGAGTGACCTGTTCCGTCGGCGAAGGGCTCGCTGAGGCTCACGAGCGGTCGTCGTCGGTCCGTGAGCGGGGCACCGCGCGGGGTGTCACGGCGGCCTCGCCGGCGAGCGCCTCCATGCGGCGCAGACGGTGGTTGAGCGCCGACTTGCTCAGCGGCGGACTCGCCGCCCGGGCCAGCTCCTCGAGACCGAGATACGGATGGTCGAGACGGAGCCGGGCGGCAGCCCGCACCGCCGGCGGCACGGCGCTCCAGGCCTTCGACGAGACGAGTCGCCGGGCGGCGGCCGTCTGCCGGCCGGCGGCCGCCGCCGCCCGGCGGGCGTTCGCCTGGTCGCAGTTGGCCCGCCGGTTGGCGTCCTCGCGGACGCGGCCCAACACGGAGTGCTCCTCCCAGCGCAGACGCGCCGCGTGAGCGCCGACGGCCGCCAGCAGGTCGGCCGCCGTCTCGGCCCGCTTCGTGTAGCAGGCCGCGTTCCGGTCGCGTTCGGCGACGGAGAACGCCATGCCGAGACGGTCGAGCTGCGCCGCCAGCTCGCGGGCCAGCTCCGCGTCGACCAGCGTGAACTCGGCGTGGACCGCCGCGCCGGGCGTGGAGATGGAGCCGCAGCCGAGGAACATGCCGCGCACGAAGGCGACCAGGCAGCAGTGGCCGCGCACGAGACGCTGCGGCACGCTCATGCGGACCCGGTAGTCGTCCGACAGCACGCCGAGCTCATTCAGCGCCTGCAGCCCGCGCAGGTCGCCACCGAGCAGCAGTTCGTAGCGTCGGCCGCGAGGCGACGCCTCGACGCTGCGGACGGTCGGCTCGGCGCCGTAGGGCCGCAGCAGCTCCAGCAGACGCCGCACGATCGCCGGCAGCGCCACCGACACCCTCACCATGACGCTCCCGCCCGCGCCCAGCTCGATGGTCCCCGCGCCGAACAGGAGGCCGGACGCCTCGGCCCGCCGGCAGTGACCGGCGTCGGGGTCGACCGTACACAGCTCTCGCTTGACGTCCTGGGAGAAGCCCACCTGCGTCCTCGGGTCAGCGCAGCGCGTCGAGCACGGCCGCCGCCAGCCGCTGCGGATCGTGACGGAAGACGTCGCTGCCGCCGGCCATGTCGGCGTGCACCACCCGCACCCGCAGCTCCTCCAGACGCGGCTCGTCGACCTCGACGCGCCTCGCCCCCTCGCGCTCGTACGCCTCCGTCAGCCCCCGCGGCGCCGGCGTGTCGTTCACGAGGACGACGTCCACAAGGCCCTCCGCGCCGTGACGGTACAGGGCGGCGAGGTGGTCGGCGGCGGTGTAGCCATCGGTCTCGCCGGGTTGGGTCATCACGTTACAGACGTACACGACCGGCGCCCTCGCCGCCGCGACGGCGTCGCGGACGTCGGGGATCAGCAGGTTCGGGATGACCGAGGTGTAGAGGCTGCCCGGCCCCAGGACGACGACGTCGGCGGCGGCGATCGCCTCCAGCGCCTGCGGGAGCGCCGCCGGTCTCTCGGGCCGCAGCCACACGCGGAGCGGCAGCCCTTCGGAGGCGGTGATGGAGCTCTCCCCCGCCACCTCCGCGCCGCCGGCCACCTCGGCGTGCAGCTCGACGCTGTCGAGGGTCGCCGGCAGCACTCTGCCGCGCACGTTGAGCACGCTCGTCGACTCCTGGACGGCGCGGTCGAAGTCGCCGGTCACCTCCGCCAGCGCCGCCAGGAAGAGGTTCCCGAAGCTGTGCCCCTGGAGGCCGCCGGCGGCCGGGAAGCGGTACTGGAAGAGCTGCCGCAGCAGCGACTCGTCGTCGGCCAGCGCGACCAGGCAGTTGCGGATGTCGCCCGGCGGCAGCACGCCCATATCGCGCCGCAGGGCACCGGAACTGCCACCGTCGTCGGCGACGGTCACGACCGCGGTGATGTTGCTGGTGTGGTGCTTGAGACCACCCAGCAGCGCCGCCAGGCCGGTACCGCCGCCGACCGCCACCATCCGCGGTCCCCGGGCGAGGCGGGCCTTGGAGCGCATCGTGTCGAGGCCGGGGGCGCTGGACCGCGCGAACCTCACGACGCCCAGCAGACCGAGGTAGATGCCCACCGCCCCCACTGCCAGACACGCGCCGACCAGCACGCCGGTGATGAAGAAGCGGCCCCGCAGGAAGCCGAGTCCGACCGACCAGAGCACCTCGTACGAGAAGACGGCGGCCGCCGCGACGAAGACGCCGAAGGCGAAGACGAGCACGCCGACGCAGAGGACGACGACCCAGCGCTTGAAGCCGATGCCCGGGTAGAAGAGCTGCCAGCGATAGCTGCGGCGCATCGAGGGACCGGACGCTAGTCGCGCGCGATATCGCGGTGGCGGACGATGGTCGCGTAGCCCCGCCGGCGATAGTGCGCCGACAGGTGCTCGGCTATGGCGACCGACCGGTGCTTGCCGCCGGTGCAGCCGACGCCGACGGTCAGGTGGGCCTTGCCCTCGGCCGCGTAGCGCGGGAACAGGAAGTCGAGCAGCGGCAGCAGACGCGCGAAGTACTCGTCGGCGCCCTCCGACTCGAGGACGTAGTCGCGTACCTCAGGGTCGCGCCCCGTAAGGGGCTGCAGCTCCGGCACCCAGTGCGGATTGGGAAGGAAGCGCACGTCGAAGAGCAGGTCGGCGTCGATCGGGATACCGAACTTGTAGCCGAACGACACGAAGGCGAAGACGATCGTGGAGCGGCGGTCCTCGCCGATGAGCTGCTCGTTGAGCCGCGACCGCAACTGTTGCGGCGAGAGCTCGCCGGTGTCGATGATCAGCCCCGCTCGTTCGCGCAGCCCGGCCAGCAGGCTGCGTTCCGCCCGGATGCCTTCGATGACCTCTCCCTCCGGCGCCAGCGGGTGACGCCTGCGGGTCTCCTTGAAGCGACGCACCAGGACCGCGTCGGACGCCTCCAGGAACGCGAGCCGGTAGTCGACGCCGCGCTCCCTGAGCGCCTCGAGCATCGCCCCCAGCTCGCCGAAGTACTCGCCGCCGCGGGCGTCGCAGACCACTGCCACCCGCTCGACCTTGCTCCCCTCTCGCCGCAGCAGGTCGACCAGGGTCGGGATCAGCTGCGGCGGCAGGTTGTCGATGCAGAAGAAGCCGGCGTCCTCGAAGGCGTCCAGCGCCTGGGTCTTGCCCGCCCCCGACAGCCCGGTCAGGATGACGAACCGCGGCCCCTCGTCGCGCGGCGTCACGACGCCACCTCGCCCACGGTCACGCCCTCGAGCTCCAGCAGGCGAGCCTTCCACGCGGGGTCGTCCCCGTACTCGCCGAGCCGTCCGTCGCTGCGGATGACGCGGTGGCAGGGGAGCACCACCGGCAGCGGGTTCATGGCCATCGCGCTGCCGACGGCGCGCCAGGCCCGCGGCCGCCCGGCCGCGACCGCGAGATCCCTGTACGAGACCGTCCGCCCGAACGGCACCGCCGCCAGCGCCCGGTAGACGTCGCTCTCGAACGACGTGAAGCCGTGCGCATCGCAGAAGGCGTCGACGTCCAGCGGGAACGCGACCGGCCGGCCGCCGAAGTAGGTCTCGAGCCGCTCCGCCCACGCCGCCGCGTCCGAGCCCCGCTCGCCGGCACCGCGCTGGCCGCCACCGCGCTGATCGGCGCCCCGCTCGTCGATGACGGCGGCGGCCGGTGCGCGGGAGATCCGGCCGGCGGCGCCGTCCGGCAGCTCGAGCTCGAACGGCAGCGTGCCGAGCAACGCCAGGCGCCCGGTCCCCCAGGGCGTGGCGAAGGCGACGATGTGCTCATCTGATCCTGTGGAGCTGCTCATGGATCTCCCTCGCGACCTTGCGCGGCAGCCCGGGCACGGCCTCCAGCTCCTCGCGGCCGGCGGCCAGCACCCGCTCCGGGCTGCCGAAGTACTCCAGTATCCTACGCCGTCTGACCGGCCCCACGCCCTGGATCCCGTCGAGGACCGAGGCCCGCAGCGGCGCGCTCCGGCGCTTCCTGTGATGGCTCACCGCGGTCCGGTGCGCCTCGTCGCGCAGCCGCTGGAGCAGCAGCGACGCGGGGTCGTCCCGCCGCAGCGCGACCGGGTCGCGGCGACCCGGCACGAAGACCTCCTCCCGCTGCTTCGCAAGGGCGGCGACCGGGACCTCCAGGCCGACCTCACGCATGCCGTCGAGCGCCGCCGAGAGCTGGCCCTTGCCGCCGTCGATGAGCATCAGGTCGGGGAGCGTCGCGAAGCTCTCGTCGTAGCCGGCCGGCTCCGCGTCGCCGGCGGCCGCCGCGTCCGGCTGCCCACCGGCGCTCGTCGCGGGGCCGGCGGCGGCCGCCCGCGCGAGCCGCCGCGCCACGACCTGCCGCAGCATGCCGAAGTCGTCCTGGCCGCGCACGTCGCGGATGGTGAACGACCGGTAGTGCTCCCGTCTCGGGCGCCCACCCTCGAACACGACCATCGATCCGACGGCGTCGCTCTCCCCGAGGTTGGAGATGTCGTAGCACTCCATCCGCAGCGGCAGGCCCGCCAGCCCCAGCACGTCGCGGAGCCGCCGGAGCGCCTCCTCGCGGGCCTCCCTGCCGTGCGCCCGCCGTTCGGCCTCGGCCTCCGCCGTGAGAAGGGCGTTGGTGCGGGCCAGTTCCATCAGTCGACGCTTCGGGCCGCGCCGCGCGCGCCGCACCTCGACGCCGGCGCCGCGACGTCCCGACAGGGCTTCGCCAAGGGTCCGCAGGTCTCCCTCGGCGTCGACGATGACCTCCGGCGGCACGGCGGTGCCCTCCCAGTAGTACTCGAGGAGGAACTCCTCGAGGACCTCGAGGCGTTCGCGACCGGCCACGTTGTCGACGAAGAACGTCTGCCGGTCGACGAGCGCGCCGTCGCGGATGTGGAACACCTGGACGTTCGACCCGGCCGGCGGTGAGCTGGCGTCCCGCTCGCCGGCGCCGGCGTCGCCAGCGTCCTCGGCGTAGGCGACCACGTCGAACGCGTGCTCGTCGGCGACGCGGGCCACCTGTCGTTCCTCCACGTGGCGGACCGCCTCGAGCCGGTCGCGCAGCAGGGCGGCCCGCTCGAACTCCTGTGCCTCCGCGGCCGCCTTCATGTCGGCGGCGATGCGCCGCTCCACCTCCTTCATCCTTCCCCGCAGGAAGGCGACCACCTGGTCGACGACCTCCATGTACTCGGCGTGGGTGCAGCGGTCGTCGCAGGGGGCGATCGACCGCTTGATGGAGTACTGCAGACACGGCGAGCCGCTCTTGCGCCCGGGCTTCTCGCCACGGCACTTGCGGAACGGGAAGATACGGCCGATGAGCTCCAGCGTGTCGCGGACCTTGCGGGCACTCGAGAAGGGCCCGAAGTAGAGGTTGCCCGGCCTGCGGGCGCCGCGCATGAAGCGCACCCGGGGCCATTCGTCCCTCATCGTGATCTCGATGAACGGGTAGCTCTTGTCGTCGCGCAGCCTGACGTTGTAGGGCGGTCGCGTCTCCTTGATGAAGTTGTCCTCGAGGAGGAGCGCCTCGGTCTCGTTGCCGGTGACCACCCACTCGAGGTCGACGGCCCGGCGCACCATCTCGCCGATGCGGCCGGCGGGGGTACTCTGGGGACCACGGAAGTACGAGGAGAGGCGCTTGCGCAGCTCCTTCGCCTTGCCGACGTAGAGCGCCCGGCCCTCGCCGTCGAGGAAGCGGTACACGCCTGGCGAGTCCGGTACGTTCGCGAGGCGGGCCCTGAGGTCGCGTCCGTCGCCGAACCTCGGCGGCGGCGTATGGTCCGCCGCCTCCGACTCGCCCTCGCGAGCGACCTTCTCCCGGTCGGCCGGGTCACGCGCCGCCATCGGCTACCCTTCGTCGCGGTCGACCGGCACCCCGGCGTCACGACCACCTGCTCTGCCGCCCGGACCCCCGTCCGCGTCGGCCTCGCGCCCACCGATCTCATAGCGACCGGCGTCATCATCGTGGCCGACGCCGTTCTCACATCCCGCATCGCCGCAGGCGCCGCCATCGTCGGCAGCCGACCCGTGGGCCTCCGCCGCCGCCAGGATCCGGCGCGCCTCCGCGAGCCGGCCGGCCGGCACCAGGACCTCCATCGCCCCGAGGCAGCCGGGCGTGCCCGGGAAGAGCCAGCCAGCGCTCTGGTAGGCGCGCAACAGTACCGGGATGCCCTCCGCCTCGAGCAGGCCCTTGACGACCGCCGCGCCGATGCTGTCGGCGGTCGTCGTCAGGCTCTCGATCCTCATGTCGTCCGACATCTCAGCTCCGCTCACGCTGCTTCGGGCGCCTCGACGGGATGCCGAACCGGCGCCGACCGCCCACCTCAGAGTATCCTCCCGTGGCACCCGCCTGCGCCTCCGTTCGATAGGATCCCGTCACAGTCGACGGCCCTCGAGTCCGCGTCCAGGGATGCCCAGAACGGAGGACACCGTGCAGTATGACGACTTCCTCGAGTTCGTGAAGAGCCGCCGCACGATCCGGTCGATCAGACCCGATCCGATCCCCGACGAGATGGTCGACAAGCTGCTCGAGGCGGCCCGCTGGGCGCCGACCGGCTTCAACATGCAGCCGCTCGAACTGCTCGTGGTCGAGGACGAGAAGCTCCGCCGGGCTCTCAAGGAGATCGTCGACGACTACAAGAACGGTGACTTCTTCGCCATGGAGGCGACCCGCGAGGCATGGCAGGGGTCGCCGTGGAGCATCGAGACGCACGGCCGCTGGGACTCGCCGCTCGCCCCCGTGGACGTCCTGCTGCTGGGCGACACCAGACGCAAGGCGGGGCTGCCGATGGCGGCCCGCTACTCGCGCCAGAAATGCGACTCGATCTTCGAGTCCTCGCTCTCGAACGCGTTCCTGTACCTGTCGCTGGCCGCCCACAGCCTCGGCCTGGCCGCCCAGCCGGTCTCCGGCGTCAAGTACCCGAAGGTGCAGGCGCTGGTGAAGCAGCTGCTCGGTCTGCCCGAGTTCATCTACGTCTACGACCTGTTCCTCGTCGGCTACCCGACCGAGGACGCGCAGCCGTCGCCGAAGCTGATGCGGCCCCTTGACGAGATGGTCCATCGGGATCGTGCCTCGGCAGACGACTTCCTCGACGAGGCCGGACTGCGGCAGCAGATCCGCGATCTGCGCGCCGGCAACGTGGCCCGTCACGTGGAGGCGGACCGGCTCAACGAGTGACGGCCGCGGCGCCGGCGTCCCGCGCCGACGCCGAGGTGGCGCCGTCTCCTGCCGGGGTATCGGGCGGCGCCACGAGCGCTCGCCCGGGCGTGGTTCGAGGCGCGGCGCCCGGCGCACCATCGGCCGCCTCGCCGCTCAGCACCCGCTGCAGGAACACGGCCGTGTGCGAGCCGTCCGCGTGGTCCGCCAGCTCTTCCGGCGACCCGGCGGCCACGACCCGGCCGCCCTCCTCCCCGCCCTCCGGGCCGAGGTCGACGATCCAGTCGGCGCTCTTGATCACGTCCATGTTGTGCTCGATGACGACCACCGTGTTCCCCTGCTCCACGAGCCGCTGCAGGACCTCGAGCAGCTTCTCGATGTCGGCGAAGTGCAGGCCGGTCGTCGGCTCGTCGAGGATGTAGAGCGTGCGGCCGGTCGCCACCTTGCTCAGCTCGGCGGCGAGCTTCACGCGCTGGGCCTCGCCGCCGCTGAGCGTGGTCGCCGGCTGACCCAGCTTGACGTAGCCGAGACCGACATCGCGCAGCGTCTTCATGCGACGGGCGATGCGCGGCACGTTGGCGAAGAACCCGCACGCCTCCTCGACGCTCATCTCCAGCACCTCGGCGATGTTCTTGCCCTTGTAGAACACTTCGAGCGTGTCGCGGTTGTAGCGCTTTCCGCGACACGCCTCGCACGGCACGTACACGTCGGGCAGGAAGTGCATCTCGATCTTGATCTGGCCGTCGCCGCGGCACGTCTCGCAGCGGCCGCCCTTGACGTTGAAGCTGAAGCGGCCGGGCTTGTAGCCGCGCAGCTTGCTCTCGGGGGTGCTCGCGAACAGCTGTCGGATGTGGTCGAACACACCGGTGTAAGTGGCCGGGTTGCTGCGCGGCGTGCGCCCGATGGGGCTCTGGTCGATGTCGATGACCTTGTCGAGCAGGCCCGCTCCCTCGACCGTGTCGTGGTCGCCGGGCCGCAGCTTGCTGCCGCGGTTGAGTCGCGACGCCATGCCCTTGTAGACGATCTCGTTGACCAGCGTGCTCTTGCCGGACCCGCTGACGCCGGTGACGCAGGTGAAGGCGCCGATCGGGAACCCGACGTCGATGTCCTTGAGGTTGTGCATGCGGGCGCCGCGGACCGTGAACCACTCGGTCGGCAGGCGGCGCTGAGGCGGCAGGTGGATGGCCCGCCGGCCGGCGAGGAAGTCGCCGGTGACCGAGTCGGGGGCCCCGCAGATGAAGCTCGGCGGCCCTTCGGCGACGACCGCGCCGCCGTGCTCGCCGGCGCCAGGGCCCATGTCGACGATGTGGTCGGCGCTGCGCATCGTCTCCTCATCGTGCTCCACGACGATCACCGTGTTGCCGAGGTCGCGCAGGTCGAGCAGCGTGTCGATGAGCCGTCGGTTGTCGCGCTGGTGCAGGCCGATGCTTGGCTCGTCGAGGATGTAGAGCACGCCGACCAGAGCCGAGCCGATCTGGGTCGCCAGACGGATGCGCTGCGCCTCGCCGCCGCTGAGCGTGGCCGCGGCCCGCTGCAGCGTGAGGTAGCCGACGCCGACATTGTCGAGGAACCGCAGCCGCTCCGAGATCTCGCGGATGACGCGCCCGCCGATGAGCTGCTCGGTCTCGGTGAGATCCAGGCCATCGAGGTAGCCGAGCGCCTCGCGGACGCTCAGGAGCGTGAACTCGTGGATGTTCTTCTCGCCGACGGTGACCGCCAGGCTGGTCGGCTTGAGGCGCGCCCCGTGGCATTCGGGACAGGGGCGCTCGGCGACGTACTCCTCGATCCGCTGACGGACGGTCTCCGATTCGGTCTCGTCGTACCGCCGCTTGAGGTAGCGCACGAAACCGCTGAAGTGGCTGGTGTAGTGGCGCCACTTGCCCTCGTAATTGCGGTAGCGCATGCGGATGCGTTCCTTGCCGGTGCCGTTGATGAACAGGTCTCGCTGCTCCTGCGGCAGACGGTTCCACGAAACATCGGCGTCGACCCCGAACTGGGCGATGATGCTGTTGATGATCTCAGTGATGTAGCTGGTCTCGATGCCGCCGTACGGCAGGAGGGCGCCCTCGCTGATCGAGAGCGACCCGTCGGGGACGATGAGATGCGGGTCGATCTCCTGGGTGGAGCCGAGCCCGTGGCAGGCCGGGCAGGCGCCGTGCGGGCTGTTGAAGCTGAAGACCCGGGGCTGGATCTCGGGGATGCTGATGCCACAGTGGACGCAGGCGAACTTCTCCGAGAACGTGAGCGTGGGTCCGTCGACGAGCTCGACGTCGACGAGGCCGTCGGCCAGCTGGCTGGCGGTCTCGACCGAGTCGGTGAGCCGCCGGCGCAGCCCCTCCTTCATGACCAGACGGTCGACGATGACCCCGATATCGTGCTTGTACTTCTTGTCGAGGTCGGCGACCTCCTCGAGCATGACGACCTCGCCGTCCACCTTGCCGCGCGTGAAGCCCTCGGCGACGAGATGCTGGAGGAGCTTGCCGTACTCGCCCTTGCGCCCGCGGACCAGCGGCGCGATGACGCTGAACCGCGTGTCGGGATCGAGCTCCAGCACCTGGTCGACGATCTGCTGCACGCTCTGGCCCTCGATCGGCCGACCGCACTGCGGGCAGTGCGGGTGACCGACGCGGGCGTAGAGGAGACGCAGGTAGTCGTAGATCTCGGTGACGGTGCCGACGGTGGAACGCGGGTTGCGGGAGGTCGTCTTCTGGTCGATCGAGATGGCCGGGCTGAGACCCTCGATGGAGTCGACGTCGGGCTTGTCCATCTGACCGAGGAACTGGCGCGCGTAGGCGCTCAGCGACTCGACGTAGCGGCGCTGCCCTTCGGCGTAGATGGTGTCGAACGCCAGCGAGCTCTTGCCGGAGCCGGAGAGTCCCGTGATGACGATGAAGCGGTCGCGCGGCAGCGCCAGCGACACGTCCTTCAGGTTGTGCTCGCGCGCGCCGGTGATGACGATGCTGTCGGCCATGGCTCCCGCTCAGGATAGCGCCCGCCGGGGCGCGCGCCACCCGCTCACGTGGGCGACCGTCGCTCCGGCCGGCCGCGCCCGATGGGCGCGTGACCGCTCGCGACGGACGAGGGTCCCGTCCGGGCGACCCCGCCCGCAGGACCCTCGTCGATGCTATCAACCCGAACGTATGTTCGCAAGCGCGTCCAGGGTCGTCGGACGGCCCCTGGCCGTCAGACGGAGCCGAACGTGATGGCGTCGCCGCAGCGGCACTCCGCGTAGCGCCGCTCGTGCTCGGCCGCCGCCTCAGCGCCGTACTCGCGCTCCAGCAGGCGCCGGCGTCCGGCGTCTGTATCCACGACGGCGGCGTCGTGGACCACCAGGTACGACCACGACCCGTCGTGGTTGGCGGCCGACGGCGCCAGCGTCCGCACGCAGGCGCCGGCGTGCTCTCCGTTCCTCTCCACGGCCGGCGCGATGACGTCCCTCAGCAGTCGCTCGAACTCATCCTTGCGCTCTGCCCGGATGCTCTCGACCCTCACGGCCACGCGGCCGGCGGGCGCCCCGGTCGACAGAGGGTCGACGGTGCCGGTCGCCGCGGGAGCCGCTTCGGGCCCACAGGGCGACGGCGCCGGGCTCAGCCCCGCGGACGGACTGCGAGTCTCCACTCTCGGCATCGATGTCGGGTTCCACCCCATCCTCTCTCACGCTCCTTCTCTCGATCGCCGGGCGCGGGGCCGAACCTGCGGCCTGCCCTCCCCGTCCGACGTCACCTCCGGACAACGAAAAACGCCCCCCGGTCGCGAAGACCGGGGAGCGCCGTTGCTCCCTTGACTCTGCCGGCACGCCGTTGTGCCGCGTTCAGGATACCACAGGGGCGCGATGGGTCGCCGTCAGCCCACCCGCTTCGTCAGCACCACGCACGTCCCGACCTCGAGGCGTCCGAACCGTACCTCGTCGAGCAGCCCTCGCATGAACGGGATACCGCGGCCGCCGGTGGCCGTGCCGTCCCAGGCGGCCGCGACGCCGGGCTCGAAGCCGGGCCCGCGGTCGCGGATCTCGACGACCACGGTGCGACGGCCGACGCCCACCCGGACCTCGACGTCGTCGCGGACGCCGTTCGGCGATCCGTGCAGGACCGCGTTGCTCAGCGCTTCAGCCGCCGCCAGCGCCATGTCGTACAAGGCCTCGCCGCCGAGCCCGCAGTCGGCCGCGAACTCGGCCACCCGCCGGCGCGCTCCCGGAACCGCATCGGGAGTCGCCGCGAACCTGAACTCGTGCAGCCAGAGAGGCCCCTCGTCGAGCTGTCGGTCGATACCGGCCCGGCGGAGGACCGCCTCGAGCTCGGGGCGGGGCCCCGTCCGACGCTCGCCGGAGAGCGCCCGTTCGAGCATCTCCCGCATCTCCGGGTGACTTCGGAACGGGAATGGAGCCGGCCCCGACTCCTGACTGTGTCCCTCGAGCGAACCCATGCCGTCTCCCACTGGGGAGATACCCGCTCACCGTCGCGGCTACGCCGGCCCGTCGCGCACGGGCACAGCCGCCCGGACGAACGGCTCAGCCGTCTCGCTCGCCGCGCCGGCGGGCGGAGGTCGGCAACGGCGTGCGGCTGGGCTCGCGCGGGGCTCCGCCGCCCTTGCGCTCCGAGAGCTCCCGCGAGAGCCCGCGGATCTCGTCGCGCAGCTTGGCCGCGTACTCGAACTTGAGCTGGTCGGCGGCGGCGAACATCTCGGCCTCCATGTCGGTGATGAGCTTCTCGAGCTCCTCCACCGACATGGCGGCCTCCTTCGCTTTCGCCGCCCGGCGCCGCCCCTTCCTGTCGGGCAGCGGGCTCGCCGAGCTGAGCATCGCGATGTCGCTCACGCCCTTCACGATGCTCTGCGGCTCGATGCCGTGCTCTTCGTTGTAGGCGATCTGCAGGGCCCGCCGTCTGCTCGTCTCGTCGATGGCGGCCTGCATCGCGTCCGTCATCTTGTCGGCGTACATGAGGACGGTGCCGTTGATGTGCCGCGCCGCCCGGCCGATCGTCTGGATGAGGCTCGTCTGACCACGCAGGAAGCCTTCCTTGTCGGCGTCGAGGATGCCGACCAGGGTGACCTCGGGCAGGTCGAGCCCTTCCCGCAGCAGGTTGATGCCCACCAGCACGTCGAACTCGCCCATCCGCAACTGGCGCACGATCTGGATGCGCTCCAGCGTGTCGATCTCGCTGTGCAGGTAGCGGGCCCGGAACCCGTTCTCGACCAGGTAGTCGGTCAGGTCCTCAGCCATCCGCTTGGTGAGCGTCGTGACCAGGACCCGCTCCTCCCGCTCGACCCTGCGACGGACCTCGTTCATGAGGTCGTCGACCTGGCCCTCGGTCGGCCGCACCTCGACCAGCGGGTCGATCAGGCCCGTCGGGCGCACGATCTGCTCGACCACGTTCAGGCTGTTGGCGAGCTCGAACTTGCCCGGCGTGGCGCTGACGAAGACGATCTGCGGCACCCGCTCGAGGAACTCGTCCCAGCGCAGGGGGCGGTTGTCGAGGGCGCTCGGCAGCCGGAACCCGTAATCGACCAGCGTCTGCTTGCGGCTGCGGTCGCCTTCGTACATGCCGCCGATCTGCGGCACCGTCATGTGGCTCTCGTCGATGAAGCAGAGGAAGTCGTCGGGGAAGTAGTCGAGCAGGCAATCGGGCGAGGCGCCGGGCGGCTTGCCGGCCAGGACGCGGCTGTAGTTCTCGACCCCGTTGCAGAACCCCAGTTCGCGCAGCATCTCCATGTCGTACTGGGTGCGCTGGCGCAGGCGATGCGCCTCCAGCAGCTTGTTCTGGGTCTCGAACCACTCCGTGCGCTCGTTGAGCTCCTGGCGGATCTCCTCGAGCGCCCGTTCGAGATTCGGTCCGGGGACGACGAAGTGGGTCGCCGGGTAGATGGTCGCGTAGCGGAGTCGCTCGATGACCTCGCTGGAGACCGGGTCGAAGCGGGCCAGACTCTCGATCTCGTCGCCCCAGAACGACACCCGCAGCGCCGTCTCGTCGTCGGCCGGCCAGATCTCGACGGAGTCGCCGCGGACGCGGAACTTGCCACGCCCCAGCTCGAAGTCGTTACGAGCGTACTGGACGTCGACCAGGCGACGGAGCAGGTCGTCGCGGTCCATCTGTTCGCCGGCCGCCAGGAGCACCATGCTGGCGAGGTACTCCTCCGGCGAGCCCAGGTTGTAGATGCAGCTGACGCTGGCCACGATGACGACGTCCTTGCGCAGGAAGAGGGCGCTGGTCGCCGCGTGGCGCAGGCGGTCGATCTCGTCGTTGCGGCTGCTGTCCTTCTCGATGTAGAGGTCCTGCGCCGGGACGTACGCCTCGGGCTGGTAGTAGTCGTAGTAGCTCACGAAGTACTCGACCGCATTGTCGGGCAGGAACTCGCGGAACTCGTTGCAGAGCTGGGCGGCGAGCGTCTTGTTGTGGGCGATGACGAGGGCCGGCTTCTGGGCCCGGGCGATGACGTTCGCCATGGTGAACGTCTTGCCGGACCCGGTGACGCCGAGCAGCGTCTGGAAGCGGTCGCCGCGTTCCACACCCTCGCCGAGCGCGTCGACCGCCTGCGGCTGGTCGCCGGTGAGCGCGTAGTCGGCCTGGACGGCGAAGTCGGTCACTGGCGGGCTCTCCGCGGGAGTCGGGGACCAGGTGGTCCGACGGACCCTCTCATGCTACCAACACGAACGCCTGTTCGTACAGCGCCTTCCCGCCGCCGGCCCGAACCCGCGCGGCGAGGAGCGCCTCTCACCCGCCGAGGCCGCGCGAGACCGGCACGCCGGCCAGCAGCGGACCGTACACTTCGCGGTAGATATCGCGGTAGCGCAGCACCTGACCGACGTACTCACGTGTCTCGGCGAAGGGGATGTCGTCGACGACGAGGTCGCCGCCGCTCCCCTCCATCCAGTCGTCGACGTTGGCCGCTCCGGCGTTGTAGGCGGCCAGAGCGCAGACCAGCGAGCCCTCGTAGCGCTCGAGCAGGAGCCGGAGGTAGTAGCAGCCGTAGCGCACGTTGACCCGCGGATCGCGCAGGTCGGCGGAGGTGAACGTCGTCCCGCCGCTGTGATGGGCGATCTCGTCGGCGGTCGACGGCATCACCTGCATGAGGCCGACGGCGCCGCTCGGCGAGCGGACCGATTCGTCGAACCCGCTCTCGACGTAGATGACGGCCGCCACCAGCGCCGGCGAGAGGCCGTGGCGCTCGGCGCCCTCCCCGAGGGCGTTCTCGTGGTCGAGCGGGAACGTCGCGCGGCCTACCTGCTCGGGCATCCAGGTCGCGTACCAGTCGGGAAGCGTGAGCCAGCCGGCGACCCCGGCCGCCAGCAGGCACGCTGCGACAGCGACGAGCGCCCACTTCCTCATGGCCGCACCTCGCCGGACGTCGTCCATCCGAGGTCGCCGATCACGCCGCCGCCGCCGCCGGCTGAGCCGGCCGCGGCGCACGCCAGGATCGAGGCGTACGTCTCCGCCAGGTAGTCCTTCATACTGGTCCTGGAGCCGGTGTTGCCGAACACGAACTCGCTCCGATCCGCCTTCTCGTCTTCGCCCATCTGCCGGGCCGCCCGGCGGTCGAACTCCGCCGCCGTCATCTTCGCCGCCAGCCTGCGCCGCCGCACATCGGCCGGCGCGGTCACCAGCAGCACACAGTCGAACAGGTCGCGCAGCTGCCCCGACTCGAACAGCAGCGGCACCTCGACGGCCAGCAGTGCCGGCGGCAGAGCCGAGGTCTCGTGCTCTGCCGCCCAGGCCTCGATCCGCTGCCGCACGAGCGGATGGAGCAGCCGTTCGAGCCACAGGAGAGCGTCGCGGTCCTCGAAGACGGCGTTCGACAGCGCCGCCCGGTTCACCTGCCGTCCGAGGAAGATGTCGTCGCCGAACCGACCCCGCAACGCCTCAAGGACCTGCGGCGCCTCATATGCCTCGTGCACGACCTGGTCGCTCGAGAGGACGGCCGCGCCGAGCTCGGCGAGGAACGCCAGCGCCGTCGACTTGCCGGAGCCGATCCCTCCGGTCACCGCCAGCCGCGGCGGCTCGTGCCGGAACACGCCCTCATCGCGGGCGGGATCACCGGTCTGGGGGTCGGCGGCGGCCACGACCGAGACGGCCCGGAGAAGGCCCGGTCAGTCCTCCCCGGCGGCCGGCTCTTCGGCCGACTCGTCGCTCTGCGCGTCGACCTCGGCCCCGACCGGGAAGACATCGTCGCTCAGTCCGAGCTCCGGCGTCGGTTCGTCGACGGCGGCCTCGGGCGCCTCCACCTCGGCCTCGGCTTCCGCGACCTCGGCGGGCTCGTCGGCCGGCGTCTCCTCCGTCTCGACGGCCGCTTCGGGCTCCTCGGTGCGCGCCTCGGAGTCGTCGGCGGCGGCTTCGGGTTCGACATCGGCCTCGGGTGCCTCGGCGACCGCTTCCGTGTCGTCGACGGCTGCCTCGGGCTCGGCGGCCGCCTCGGCGTCGTCCTCAGGGGCGGACTCTGCCGCACCCTCCCCGTGAGCCTTCATCGGCGGGCCGTCGACCCGCTTGATGCTCAGGCTCAGCCGGCGACGGTCGGAGTCGATCTCGATGATCTTGACGGCGATCGTCTCGCCCACCTGCACGATCTCGTCGGGCCGCTCCACATGGCGGTTGGCCAGCTCGGAGATATGCACGAGGCCCTCGATGCCGGCGTAGATCTCGACGAAAGCGCCGAAGGCGACCAGCTTGGTGACCCGGCCCTCGACGATGTCGCCGACCTGATGCTCGGCGACGATCCTGGTCCACGGGTCTTCCTGGGTCTGCTTGAGGCCGAGCGAGATGCGCTGCCGGTCGCGGTCGATGTCGAGCACCTTGACCTTGACCTTCTCGTTGACCTGCAGCACCTCGCTGGGATGATTGATGTGCGTCCAGGAGAGCTCGCTGATGTGGATGAGCCCGTCGATGCCGTCGAGGTCGACGAAGGCACCGAAGTCGACGATGTTGGAGATGGTGCCCTCCACGACCTCCCCGACCTGCAGCTCGTCGATGATCTTCTGGCGGATCTCGCGCCGCTCTTCCTCGAGCACGGCCCGGCGCGAGAGGACCACGTTGTTGCGGTTGCGGTTCATCTCGATGACGCGGCAGAGGAGCTCCTTGCCGACGTACTCGCCAAGGTCCTGCACGCGCCGGATGTCGACGAGCGACGCCGGCAGGAAGCCGCGCACGCCGAGGTCGAGGATGAGGCCGCCCTTGACGACCTCGATCACGGTGCCGGTGACCGGCGTGCCGCTCTCGAAGGCGCCCTCGATGCGCTTCCAGGCCTTCTCGAACCGGGCCCGCTTCTTGGAGAGGATCAGCCGCCCGTCCTGGTCTTCCTTCTGCATGACCAGGGCGTCGACGACCTCGCCCATCTCGACCTCGTCGTCGGGATCGACCGACTTGCGGATCGAGAGCTCGTTCTGGGGGATGACGCCTTCCGACTTGTAGCCGATGTCGACGAGGACCTCGTCCTTGTCGATGCGCACGACCTTGCCGGTGACGATGTCGCCCTCCGAGAAGAGGGTCATCGTCGCGTCGTAGTCGGGGACCAGCACGCCATCCACTTCTTTGAAGACGTTCTCGAGCGCGTCGTCCTCAGCCGGGGCGGGAGCCTCGGCGGCGCCCTCCGGCGCTGAACCGGCCTCCCCGGCGCTCTCCGGTGCAGGGCTCGCGACCTCGGCGTCCTTCGGCGCCGTCTCCGCGGCCTCTACGTTCGTGGTCTCAACCTTGTCCATCATGGATGTGTGCTGCCTCCCGGGTGCCATCTTCGCGGCCTGTCGCTTGCCGGATGCCGGCAGGCGCGACCGCAGCGCTACCGGCAATCGCAGAAGTATACACTGCGGCGCTCATTTGGCGTCGCGCCAGTTCGGGGCGACGCCGACGTGGACGTCGAGCGGCGGATCGGCGGCGTAGGCGCCGGTCATGGTCGCGCAAGCCAGCTCCCGGACCGCGTCGACCTCGTCGTCCGGCGCCTCGAAGACGAGCTCGTCGTGCACCTGCAGCAGCATCCTGGCGGCCAGTCCGCGCCGTTCCAGCTCCGACTGGGCGGCGATCATGGCCATCTTCATGATGTCGGCGGCGCTGCCCTGGAGCACCGTGTTGACGGCCAGCCGCTCCCCGAGCGCCCGCACCCGCTGCACGCTCGACCGCAGCTCGGGGATCGCCCGGCGGCGGCCGAGCACGGTCGTGACGTAGCCGTCGTCCCTCGCCCGCTCGACCACCTCGTCGCGGAACGCCCGCACGCGCGGGTAGCGGTCGAAGTAGGCGGCGATGAAGTCGCGGGCCTCCTCGACGCTCATGCCGACCTGCTCCGAGAGACCGAACGCGGAGAGCCCGTACATGATGCCGAAGTTGGTCGCCTTGGCGCGGGCACGCTGCTCGTCGGTGACCTCGTCGGCCGGCACGCCGGCGACCGCCGCCGCCGTGCTTCGGTGCACGTCCTCGCCGCGCCTGAACGCGTCGATGAGCGCCGGCTCGTCGGCGAAGCGGGCCATGAGACGCAGCTCGATCTGGGAGTAGTCGGCGACCACCAGCTGCCACCCGTCGTCGGCCACGAAGCAGCCGCGGATCTCGGCCCCGAGGGCGGTGCGGGCGGGGATGTTCTGCAGGTTGGGATCGGAGCTCGAGAGGCGGCCGGTCGACGTGACCGTCTGATGGAAGGTGGTGTGCAGCCGTCCGTCGTCCGGGTCGACGAAGGTCGGCAGCGGGCCGAGATACGTGTTCAGCAGCTTGGTGAGCTCGCGCCATTCCTCGACCGCCGGCACGATCGGGTGACGCTCCCGCAGCACGGCCAGCACCCGGGCGTCGGTGGAGTACCCGGTCTTCCCCTTGCGGACCGGCTCCAGCCCGAGCCGCGAGAAGAGGACCTCCGAGAGCTGCTTGGGCGAGCCGATCGTGAACGGACCGCCGGCGAGCTCGTGGATACGGTCCTGCAGCTCGTCGACCTGCTCGCGCAGGCGGGCCGTGATCTCGCCGAGGCGGTAGGTGTCGAGGAGGACGCCGGCGGCCTCCATGAGCGCCAGCACACGGACGAGCGGCAGCTCGGTCTCCCGGTAGAGGCGGCCGAGCGACAGCTCCTCCAGCGCCGGCTCCTGGGCGCCGGCGACGCGGCGGGCAAGGACGGCTCTGGTCGCCGCTTCCGAGACCGTCTCGGCGACGGCCGCCGGCACTCCTTGCGGCGGAGCGACCCGCCAGCCGTCGTCGACCTCCGCCAGGATCCTCAGGTCGCGCTCCGGCCGCTCCGGCGTCAGGAGATAACCGCCGACGACCGTGTCGGCGGCCGGCCCCGTCGGCGCGGCGGCGAAGAGGGGCATGGCCTTCACCTCGTGGCCGATGACGTGGGCCGCCGTCCGCCACAGGGAGCGCAGAGCGTCGGCGCCGATCACCGCCGCCGGGACGCGTGCGGCGCCGTCGTCCACCGCCACGGCGAACGCCTCGCCGCCGTCGTCGCCGCTCACGCGCGCCGCGGCGAAGCCGCACTCGCGCTGCTCGAGCAGCGCCGCCAGCGGCCCGGCGCCGTCCTCGAGGTTCACGACCGGCGGCGGTCCGCCGGTCGGCCCGGAACAGCTCTCGATGCCGAGCGCGTCCAACAGCGTCGCCGGCTCGTTCGCGGCCTCCGCTCCAGCCTGCGCGTCCTCCCCGGCCTGTCTGCTCTCCGCGGCCGGCGCGCCGCTCTTCGCCGCGTCGTCGACCGCCGCGTCGCCATCGGCGACGTCGTCGCCCAGGGCTCTCAGCCGGCGGACGAGGCTGCCGAACTCCCAGCGGCGGAAGAGCATCTCCACATCCGCGACGGGGATCCGGTACGGGCCTCCGGCGACCATGTCGGCCAGGTGCACGTCGAGCGGGACGTCGAGGACCATGGTGGCCAGCCGCTTGGAGAGACGCGCCTCCTCCTCGTGCTCGGCGAGCGTCGCCCTCCGCTTCTCGGAGGTCACCTCGTCGAGGCGGTCGTAGAGCTCCTCGACCGTCCCGAACTGCTGCAGCAGCGCGGCGGCGGTCTTCTCGCCGATGCCCCGCACACCGGGGATGTTGTCCGAGCTGTCGCCCTTGAGGCCGATGAAATCGGGCACCTGCTCGGGGGAGACGCCATAGCGCTCGACGACGGCGCCCGGCGTGTAGACCTTGACGTCGGTGATGCCGCGGCCGGTCGTCATCACGGCGACCTGCTCGTCGACCAGCTGCAGCGCGTCGCGATCGCCGGTGACGACCACGGCTCCCAGCTCGCCGCGACGGGCCTCGGCGGCCAGCGTCCCGAGGATGTCGTCGGCCTCGTAGCCGGGCATCACGAGATTGGACGCGCCGAACGCCTCTACCAGTACGGGGAAATGCTCCCACTGCTGTGAGAGCAGGTCGGGCATCTCCGGCCGGTGGGCCTTGTAGGCCTCGAACTCCTCGTGGCGGAAGGTCTTCTCCCGGGCATCCCACGCGACCGCCAGGGCCGCCGGCCGATAGTCGACGATCAGCTTGAGCAGCATCTGGCTCAGGCCGTAAAGCGCGTTCGTGGGGAAGCCGTCACGGGTCGCGATGCTCTCGGGCAGCGCGAAGAAAGCTCGGAAGGCGAGGCTGCTGCCGTCCAGGAGGAAGACGCGGTCTGTGAGTCCGTTCTGTGTCACTCTGCGTGCCGGTGCCGGCGTCCGCCCGGGCGCCGCGCGGTCGTCAGGCGAAGGCGGGCGGCGCCTCGTTCAGGACGAGCCAGTAGGCGCTGATCTGGCCGACGGCCTCGCGGAAGCGGCCGAAGTCGACCGGCTTGCGGATGTAGCTGTTGGCGCCGAGGCGATAGCTGGCATCGAGGTCGCCCTCCTCCCGGGACGAGGTGAGCACCACGACCGGCAACAGCCGGGTGCGCTCATCGGCCCGCAGGCGTGCCAGCACCTCGAACCCGTCGACGCGGGGCAGCTTGAGGTCGAGCAGGACGACAGACGGCTGCTCATCGGCCGGGCGTCCGCTGTGGTCGCCCCGGGCGAAGAGGTAGTCGAGCGCCTCGACGCCGTCCCTGGCCACCACGGTATCGACGCCGGGCCCGACCCGCTCGAGCGCGCGCAACGTCAGGTCGACGTCGTCCGGATTGTCCTCGACGAGGAGGATACGTGCGCGAGCCCGTGCCCTCAGCCCCACGGGATGACCCCTTTCACGACTCTTCCGGCGCGAGCGTATCGGACTCTCCCCCCAAAGTGAAGAAGAAGGTCGCGCCGGCTCCCGGAGTCGACTCCACCCAGATCCAGCCGCCGTGGCGGCGGACGATGCGCTGCACGATCGCCAGCCCGACTCCGGTCCCCTCGAAGTCGCCGGGGGAGTGGAAGCGCTGGAACGGGGAGAACAGACGCTCGGCGAACCCGAGGTCGAAGCCGACGCCGTTGTCGCGGACGTAGAAGGCCGCGCCCCCCTCGCCGTCGACCACGCCGACCTCCACCCGTGGCTCGGTCGCGCCGGCGCTGAACTTCCAGGCGTTGTCGAGCAGGTTCTCGAGGAGGATGCGGAGCAGGTGCTCGTCGCCGAGGACGGTGAGACCGCGAGCCACCCGCAGCTCGACGGGGATGTCGGGCCGCCGCTCGCGGATCTCCTCGCCGACGGACTCGGCGAGGCTCGAGAGGTCGACCTCCGCGTATGCCATGTCGGCGCGCGTCACCCGGGAGAGCGACAGCAGGTCGTCGATGAGCTCGCCCATGCGCTGTGACGCCGCCCTCACGCGCGCCAGATAGCCGCGGCCGTCCTCCGGCAGCTCGTCGCCGAAGTCCTCGACGAGCGCCAGACTGAAGCCGTCGATGGCACGCAGCGGCGCCCGCAGGTCGTGCGACACGCTGTAGCTGAACGCCTCCAGCTCCCTGTTCGCCGACCGTAGCTCCGCCGTCCGTTCGTCGACGTGGCGCTCCAGCTCCCCTGCGAGCGCCCTGTACCGGGCCTCACTCTCGCCGAGCGCCTGCTCGGTCCGGACGCGGTCGGTGATGTCTGTCAGGAAGCCCTCGTGGAACCGCGACCGCTCTTCGCCCTCGAGGACGACCGGACGGCCGCGGTCCCAGACCCACTTCTCGCTGCCGTCGGCGCACCGGATCCGGTAGGTGATGGTGAACGGCTCGTCGCGACCGAGGACGCGGGTGACCTCCCGGCGGACCATGGGAAGATCGTCCGGATGGATCAGGCTGCCGAAGACGACCTCACCGTCGCCGACCAGCTGCGACGGCTCGTACCCGGTCAGCTCGCGGCACCCGTCGCTGATGAACTGCATGCCCCACGGCTCCCTGTTCTCGCAGCGATACGCGGCGCCGGGGAGGTTGCCGAGCAGGGTGCTCAGCATCCGCTCGCGCTCCTGCAGGGCCCGCTCGGCCGCCGCCCGCTCGGAGACGTCGCGCACGATGGCCTGGTAGTAGCGCCGGCCTTCGACCTCGACGGCGCGGACGCTGCTCTCCGTCTCGATGGTGGACCCGTCCGGGCGCCGGTGGACGTCGTCGAGCACGAGAGAGCCGCCGGGAGCAAGGCCCTGGAGCCGGTCGGCCGACGACGGCGATGCGTCGTCCCGCAGGCGAAGGTCCGAGAACGCGCGCCCCAGCAGCTCGTCGCGGGAAGAGCGGTACATCTCCTCCGCCCGTTCGTTGCACTCGATGATCTCGCCGCGCTCGTCGAGCAGCAGCATGCTGTCGTTGGCGTGCCGGCTGAGCAGCTCGTAGTGGCGGGCCAGGGCGGCCCGGTCGGTGGCCGCCCGCGCCTCCGCCCGGGCCACCTGCAGGTCTCGCCGACGCCACAGGACGATCAGGACCAGGCTCCCGGTCACCAGGAGGGCGGCGACCAGCAGGACGGCCAGCCACGCCTCGCGGCGGACGGAGGCGTAGACGTCGTCGGTGTCGACCTTCGCCACGATGCCCCAGTCGGTGTCGGGGATCGGACGATAGGCGGCGAGCACCTCATGCCCGCGGTAGTCGATGCCCTCCCCGGCGCCGCGCCGGCCCTGCACCACCTCGGCGGCCAACAGACGCTCCGTCTCCATCGACAGACGGAACGTCAGCGCCGAGTCGGCCCGGAAGCGCAGCGGGTTGAGGAACACCACCTCGTCGCCGTCCCGCCGCACGAGCAGCGTCTCGGCCGTCGGGCTGCGACCGGGCCACGTGGCGAGCAGCGGGTAGAGGTAGAGTGCCGGGTCGCTGCGCAGGAGCACCCCGCCGACGAGCCGGTCCGGCGTCTCGACGTCGAACAGCGGGACGACCCAGTCCATGTACGGGGCGCCGTCCTCCCCGAGATACAGCCCCGAGAAGACGACCGCGTTCTCGTGCTCCGCTCGCCTCAGCAGAGCAGGCAGACGGTCGGCGTCGGCGATGTCGCGGTTCGAGACCGAGTAGCGCGTCTCTCCGTCGACGTCGAGCACCGCGATCGCGTAGTAGCGGTAGTCACGGAGGACGCTCTCCAAATAGGGTCTGACGTCGCGGTCGAACACCTCCGGTTGTCCCTCGACAAGCCAGACGCCCACCGCCTGGGCCAGCAGGACGTCGCTGGACACCACCTGCGCATCGGCGTCGCGCTCGCGGACCCAGAGACCGACCTCGTTCGCCTTCAGACGAGCGATCTCGGCGAGCGAGGCCCTGGTGTCCTCCCGCTGCTGCTCGACCTGGTTGAAGTAGAAGACCGCGACGACGACCACGACGGCGAGCGCCAGGGAGCCGACACCGACGACGGTCAGGATCCGGCGCCACCGCCGTCCCACGGCCACCCGGTGCGGGCCGTCCGACGGCCCCGCCGGGCGGCCGTCCTCGCCGGGCCGCCGTCCGGCCTCGTCCTCAGCGCGCCTGTGGCTCGCCGACAGCTCGGGCTCGTCGCCCATCGCACGTCCCCTCGGCGCCGGCCGTCGCCGGCGCTCTGCTCAGACGCCGCCCCGTCCCGGAGCGCCTCACTGCATCCGCTTCACCAGCAGCACGCTGGTCCCTTCCGGCGTGAAGTCGAACCGCAGCTCGTCGACCAGGGCCCGCATGAACGGGATACCGCGGCCGCCCGCCTCCAGCGCCTCGGGCGGCGCCAGACGCGACGAGCCGAAGCCGCTGCCCTGGTCGCGCACCTCGACGACCACTCCGCCGGCGGACATCCCGACCCTCACGTGGACCAGGTCGTCGCCTTGGCGCGGCGACCCGTGCTTGACCGCGTTCGCCAGCGATTCGCCGACGGCCAGGAGGAGGTCGAACTGCGCCGGGTCGGAGAGCCCGCACGCCTCGGCCTGGGCGGCGACCCGGCGGCGGGCGGTGGGGATCTCCGCCAGGACGGCCGGGAACGAGAACTCGTGCAGCCACGCCGCGCCGGCGCCGACGGCTCCCGGGGTCGGCGACACCCGTCGCCTGTCGGCCCGCTCGGCGACCCTGCCGAGCCGCGTTCCTCCCAGGCGCCGAAGCCACCGTCCGGCCGCGTCACGAGCCTGGCCACGCACCCTCGCCATCACCGTCGCCCTTCTCCGCCCTTCCCCGTCCGTCCGATCCACGCGGCGGCGCTCCAGCGTCTACCATATCGCGGGGCACGCTCATCGGTCGTCTTGTCGGAGATGCCCGGCGAGGCCGGCATCCGCCATACTCCCTCCCGCGAGAGACGGAGCGAGGAGGCATGGGCATCGGCGCGCTGCGGGCGGCGCGCCTCGCCTGCTACGACCAGAGCCTCCGACAGTACTCCGAGCTCGACGTCGAGGGGCCGGTCGAGATCGTCTCGTGCGTCGGCAACGTCTCGCGCAGAGACGGGGGGACGGCGGTGCACGCGCATGTCTGCGTCTCGAGTCACGACGGATCCACCAGGGGTGGCCACCTCGTGGGCGGCTGCGCGATCTTCGCCTGCGAGGTCGTCCTCACGGAACTTCTCGGACCACCACTCGAGCGCGGCTTCGATGGGATCACCGGGTTGCCGCTCTGGACCGGACTCTGACGGCCTCCGGGACGGGCCGACGGATGACGCGGACTCGGCAGCGAGCCGGGGCGCCTCGCGGCGCCGGGAGGGATGGTGGTGTCGGAAGGGGGACTTGAACCCCCATGAGGTTATCCCTCACTAGGCCCTCAACCTAGCGCGTCTACCAATTCCGCCATTCCGACACGCCGGAGAGATGCGGCCGCCGGGGCGGACCGCACACGGCAGTATAGAATCACCATGTCCGGACGGTCAACGCGGCGCATTGCCTCACAAAGAAAGTACTCCAAAGCGATTCGTTGCCTCAGATAAGAAGGTACTCGAAAGATGCCGACCCTCTGGCCGTGGACGACGGCGGCAAGGAGGGCGGTCCCGGTGGCCCTTACGA